>Ga0123355_10005310_pt1 | contig 18826 bp, 19 predicted proteins | sample TergutEmb28metaG_3_FD_89872 | JGI IMG/M metagenome (GOLD analysis project Ga0123355, IMG submission 89872) | Embiratermes neotenicus P1 segment gut microbial communities from Petit-Saut dam, French Guiana - Emb289 P1 | ecosystem: Host-associated > Arthropoda: Insects > Digestive system > Gut ... | reverse complement strand
TACACCTTTTCCGCCTATTGACATTAGCGGAACAATATCCTCATCATTGCCGCTCCAGAAGTGGAAGTTATCACCACAGGCAGCGAGAGTTGTGGAAATGAGCGAGAAATCGCTCGAAGCTTCTTTGGTACCGTTTATATTGGGGTGTTTTGCAAGTTCTATATATGTTTCTGCAGCAACGGTCATACCGGTACGAGGTGGAACATTGTATATAATTATTGGAATGTTTACTCTGTCGGCAAGAAATGTAAAGTGCTTTACAAGCCCTGCTTGGGTTGTTTTGTTGTAATATGGTGTGACCATCATTAAAGCATCGGCACCGGATTTTTCGGCCGATTGAGCTAAGAAAAGCGCTGACTGTGTATCATTACTGCCTGCTCCGGCAACAACTTTGCAACGATTATTTACATGCTTTACGCAAAAGTCGATAGTTGCTCTTGATTCTTCAAGGGTCATTGTTGAACATTCGCCAGTTGTTCCATTGATTGTAATGGCGGCAGTTCCGGCGGATATTTGAAAATCAATTAGCTCGCCAAGCTTTTTGTAATCAACCTTGCCGTTTTGAAACGGTGTGACGATTGCGACTGATGAGCCGGTAAATACAGGTGTTTTCATTGATTAGTTGTCCTTTCTAAAATAACTGAGTTTACATATCTTATTGACTGTTATTGAGTCGTACATGCTAAAGGAAAAAGACGAGAACCTTGAAAGGGATCTGGCGAACGCTACAGGAGGTCGCAATAAAAAACGTGATTGTGCAGGGATTCTGATTACTTACATTGAATGTAGTCTTGTGCACACAATAGTTCAGCAGTTAACATAGCACCACCGGCTGCACCACGCAATGTGTTGTGGCTTAAACATATAAATTTATAATCATATTGGGTGTCTTGACGCAAGCGACCGAGACTAATTGCCATTCCGTTTTCGAGGTTACAATCAAGTTTTGTTTGTGGGCGGTTATCTTCTTCAAAATAGTGGAGAAACTGTTTTGGTGCAGAGGGGAGTTTTAATTCCTGTGGAAGTCCCTTGTAATTCTTCCAAATATCCTTGATTTCTTCTATCCTTGGTTTATCATTATCAAAACTCATGAACACTGCAGCCATATGTCCGTCAAGGGCAGCTACGCGAATACATTGTGTTGTGATTGCAGGAGAAGTTGCAGTAATGATCTTGTCATCAGCAACAGTGCCCCAAATTTTGAGAGGTTCCTTTTCAGACTTTTCTTCTTCGCCACCTATGAAGGGTATGACATTTTCAACCATTTCGGGCCAAGTTTCAAAAGTTTTACCTGCTCCGGATATTGCTTGATATGTACATGCAAGAGCATTAGTGATTTTATATTCTTGCATTAAGGGATGAAATGCCGGGACGTAACTTTGGATTGAACAATTTGATTTGACTGCAATAAATCCACGCTTTGTACCGAGCCTTTTGCGTTGACCGGAGATAACCTCAAGATGTTCAGGATTGATTTCAGGGATTATCATAGGTACATCTTCGGTCCAACGATGTGCACTATTGTTAGAAACTACAGGGCATTCAGCTTTTGCATATACTTCTTCAAGAGCTTTTATTTCTTCTTTTTTCATATCGACAGCAGAGAAAACAAAGTCTACGGAATCGGTTACTTTGCTAATATCGGATTCCGCTGACAGTACTGTTAGATTTTTTACAGATTTAGGCATTGGGGTAGACATCATCCAACGTCCACTAACGGCTTCTTCATAAGTCTTACCTGCCGAGCGGCTGCTTGCGGCAACTGAAGATAGCTCAAACCATGGATGAATGTTAATTAGTTCGACAAAGCGTTGCCCAACCATACCTGTTGCTCCGATTATTCCAACCTTGTATTTCCTCATGCTAATATTACTTACTCCTTTTGGTATTTCAAATATGCTACACCGGCTCTTAATAATACTTGAAATTTATTAAACTTTAGTGTAGCATACGAGAGTATGTTTTACAAGAAAAAGTCTGAATTCTGAATAAGGATGTAATTTGAATTATGTTAAAAAGTGATTTTAGTTTTGAGCTTCCTCCGGAACTTATAGCACAGACACCCCTGGAAAACCGTGAACAATCACGACTTCTTCACATGGACAGAAAAACAGGGGCTATTGCACATCATCATTTTTATGAGTTGCCGAATATTTTACGTGCAGGAGATTGTCTTGTATTGAATGATTCTCGTGTTTTGCCTGCAAGACTATTTGGCAAATTAGAAACCGGTGGAGTGGTGGAGGTCGTGCTTTTGAATGAAAAAAAAGCACTCACCGAGAGAGCCGGTTCTCAAGTTTGGGAGTGCCTGACAAAGCCGGGTAAAAAGACAAAGGTTGGTGCTAAACTTGTTTTTGGCGATGGTGAGTTGACAGCTACTGTAGTTGAGGTTACAGATACAGGTAATAGGTTAATCGAGTTTCATTTTGAGGGAATATTCCTTGAGGTGCTTGAAAGACTTGGTCAAATGCCGCTTCCTCCGTATATACATGAAGAACTTAAAGATAACGAACGTTATCAGACAGTCTACTCAAAAGATGTAGGCTCGGCGGCAGCGCCAACAGCCGGTTTGCATTTTACTCTGGAGTTGCTTGATGAAATTAAGGCGAAAGGCATAGATATACATTATGTTACGCTACATGTCGGTTTGGGTACATTTAGACCCGTAAAGACAGACAATATCGAAGACCACGAGATGCACGCTGAATACTTTATAATTACAGAAGAAGTTGCTGATGCAATAAATCGTACAAAAGAAAATGGCGGACGTGTTGTTGCTGTTGGAACAACATCTTGTCGTGTGCTTGAGTCATGCACGAGCGAATCAGGAGTTGTATCAGCATTTGCAGGTTTTACAGAAATCTTTATTTATCCGGGATACAAATTCAAATGTCTTGATGGACTAATCACGAATTTCCACCTACCTGAGAGCACTCTGATAATGCTTGTATCAGCATTTGCAGGTAGAGAACATATACTGAATGCCTATGAGGAAGCGATTCGTGAGCGATATAGATTTTTCTCATTTGGGGACTCGATGTTGTTGCTGTAGGTAATACTGCATAAACGCAAGACAGATGAACCGTCCCCCTGTCTTACCCCTGTCTTATGAAAAGTCCGGAGCGTGTTAAATGCTCCGGGCTATTTTTGGTGTGCTATAATCGGTATTATCTCCGTTTTACTTACACAAATTAGATGACATCTAACTCTCTTGGCTCTCCTGTTAGGCTTACGCCACCATCTTTTGTTACAAGATAAGTATTTTCGCTACCGACCATTCCTATGCCATCGAAGCTTATTTTAGGTTCGATGGCTATTGTCATATTTTCTTCTAACGGATTGTTGAAACCTCTGGCTATTACAGGCATTTCGTCGACAAATAATCCAACGCCATGACCTAAAAATGGCACAGTTCGCCCTTTTGCGCCCATGAAATAATCATGATACTCGTCATTAACAGCTTCAAGTACAGTTGCATATATTTCTGCAGGTATCGCTCCGGGCTTTAGCATAGAAGCAGCCATGCGTTCAAGTTCAAGGCAATGCATATGTGCACAAATTATATTTTCACTTTGTGGAATCTTGTAGCTCAGCACAAGACTTTTATCTACATGATAACCATTCATGCCTTCGGCAATATCAAGGTATACTAAATCGCCATTATGTAATTGGCGATTGCGACTACCAAGGACAGGAACAGGCGGACAAAGCCCCTTTATTCCTGCAGCACCATTAAACGCTGATGGATAAAGAGCACTGTCACCAAAAGATACAGCGCCAAGTATTGTATCGACATTTCTCATTGAAAAACGGCTGACTCCATGAAATCCATTATTCATAAATACCGAGAGCAATTCCGTACCCAACTCAACTTCGGAAATCCCCTCATGCAATAATGTAGGCAATACTTCCCTAAATATTCTATCAGTCTCCGAACCTGCACGTCGCATAAAATCGAGCTCATATTCGCTTTTTACAGCTCTTGTATTTAAAAGAATACTGTCAATTGGCAAAACATTAGCAAAGGGCATATGTTTACTAAAAAGACCAAACCATTCGAGTGAGGTATTAGCTGTGTCGATGTACAATGTGTCGGGCAATGACTTAAATTCGGCTGCAATATCACGAAAACTTCTCATTGGGCGAATGTCATCAAGCTGCGATTCAATCAAAGCACGCTCATAGCTGCGGCGCACCCAAAGTGTTGCACTTTCATTACGCTTAACAAGCAGTAATCCATCACACATTGTTCCGGTAAGATAAAACATGTTTAATCCGCCGACAACTGCGCATAGCTCCCAATTTTCATTATGAATGTCCATAGCATTTGTAAAACGCTTCATTCGTGTTTTAAGTTCGCTTTTTGGTGTTAACATTTTGAACTCCTTGCATAATTCTGACTAGTTAATGTTCTTTTAAGCAATTTATGTCATCCGCTCATAAGCTTTTTGAATAGCAGTTGCAACTATGCTGTAAACGCCACATTGGTCCATATAATTGACACCCTGCTCTGTAGCTCCACCGGGGGTTGCTACAGCTTTTACAGTTTCACGGAAATTCCCGATATCTCCGGCATTTTTAAAAGATAATGCTGCAATATGAGATGCAGTATCATATGAAAATCCCATCGCTTCTCCTGCAGATGTAAATGCATCGATGAGATAGGCTGCATAACCCAGACCACAAGCAGCGAAAGCCATGACCTTTTCGATGACATCGGGTTCTGTTTCGAATGCAAAACCGAATTTGTTGAAAATATCTGCGACTTCACTTGGGACTTTTGTATATGCTATAACACCCTCATTTGTTGCAATTGCAAGAGATGGCATAGCACGTGCGAGATGCACATCACCAATGAGCGTATATATTTTTTCAAAAGTTTCACCTGCCATCATGCTTATTACGAGTTTGTTGGTAAGAGTATTTCTATCAATATTTTTCGATAATTCTTCAAACGCATAACCCTTGACAGTTATACAAATTATATCAGTATCGTTAATCATATCATTAATGCTATCAATAGGATATGTATGAAGATTCTCATTTTTTGCAAGATTTAACGATTCCGGAGAGCAATCACATACATGTATATCGTCCGCAATGACACTACCTGTGTGCAGCAGAGCTGATGCCAGCGCCTTTCCTAAGTTTCCATAACCTATTATTCCAAATTTCATTTTTATAATTATTCCTTCCGCTACAGTTTGTGCTCATACAATAAATATTACATATTTTATCAATGATGTTCAAGTATATCAAGATATCAAGAAAGCCCATGGCTTGCGCCATGGGTGCTTTGATAAAATAAGATGATTATTACTTTACAGCGCGCTCTACTTTGCCACTACGAAGGCAGCGTGTGCATACATGGACACGCTTTGGAGAGCCGTCAACAATTGCTGCGACACGCTTAACGTTTGGTTTCCACATACGATTACTACGTCTATGTGAGTGACTGACCTTTATTCCGAATGAAACGCCTTTGTTGCAATATGAACATTTTGCCATTTGAAGGTACCTCCATATGTTTATCCACTTGATGGAAGCCTCATGAGAATACTTTTACAGCTCTCTATTGCTTACAAAGCGGATTGTGAACAGCGGTAATAATAATAACAGAATGAGAGTAAAAATGCAAGCATTAATTTATAAATTATAAATTATAAATTTATAGGTAAATTTATATAATTTGAAGAATTGAAGAATTTTAAATTTATGTATGACTTAACTATTGCTCGCATATGCGGCACTCTCTGTGAGAAACTAATATATTGCACAAACTTTGGTGATTTTTATAGAATTAAGCACTTGCAAATGTTAGTAGATTTGTATAAACTTGAAACATTATGTAAATGATAAAGATTTCGGAAGGAATGGTCATAATATGGAACAAGTGTATAGTTATAAGTTGTCTAAATTGAAAGATGAGTTACGTGCTGAAATTATATATAGGGCAACGGATTATGAGAATGTGTTAATTTATACAGGAGATGTGCACCGTCCGGGTCTGCAGCTTGCCGATTTTTATGAGCATTTTGAGCCGACTCGTATACAGCTTATTGGTCAAATGGAATCTTCATATATGGAAGGTCTTCCGCGTGATGAGCGACTTCGTAAGTGGGAAAAGCTTATGAAGCACAAAGTGCCAGCACTTATTATGTGTCATGGTACAGACATAACAGGCGCATTATTAGAATCTGCAGAGAAGTATGATATCACAGTTTTAAGAACGGATGCACACACAACTGAAACGATGTCGAAAATCATTCGCCTTGTGAAAAGAGAAATTGCTCCACGCGTGACTCGCCACGGTGTACTTGTTGAAGTTTACGGTGTGGGGTTGTTACTTGTTGGTGAAAGTGGTGTAGGTAAGAGTGAGACGGCCATTGAGCTCTTAAAGCGTGGTCACCGCCTTATAGCTGACGATGCAGTTGAAATTAAAGCAATAGATGTAAATGTTGTTCAAGGTACTGCTCCGGAGCTTATTCGACACTATGTTGAACTACGTGGTCTAGGGGTTATAGATGTACGTCAAATATTTGGTTCTGGTGCGGTTAAAGACTATCAAAACATCCATCTCGTTTGCAATATTGAACTGTGGAGAGATGATGCGAATTATGACAGATTGGGAATAAGCGAGAATACCGTTGAAATTCTAGGTGTAAAGATTCCAACAGTTACGATTCCTGTAAAACCAGGCAGAAATCTTGCAGTCATTCTTGAAGTTGCTGCGATGAATCAACGACAAAAGTTTATGGGTTATCATGCTGCACTCGAGTTTTCAAGGCAGATAGACAGACATGTAGACGAAAAAATAGCCGAAGCGTCTTCATCAAATTTGGGATTAAGCTAGTATTCTATCAGTCGAGAAATCAATGTGTTGCGAAGGGAATGATTGATTATATATGGATAATATATCCTCTACAATTGAGTATATCGCCCGTGAATTGCCGGATCTTAAGTTCAAGGAAAATGAACCAATGAAAAACCACACAACGTTTAAAATTGGTGGTCCTGTTCATGTTATGTACTTTCCGGAATGTGTGTTTAGTTTGATAAGACTTTGTGAGCTTTTGCAAGACAGAAAAATAACTCCACTTATAATAGGCAATGGGTCAGATCTTCTGGTCAGTGATGATGCTCTTGACATAATTGTGATAAATACATTGAAACTCAATGGTATTTCAATTGTTGATTTTGATGAAATCCTCGACTATCAAGATATTACTGTCGAGGCAGGTACACTACTTTCAAGCATTGCGGTCTTTGCTTATGAAAATGGATTGACAGGCTTTGAGTTTGCACACGGTATACCCGGAAGCTTGGGTGGTGCGGTGCTTATGAATGCAGGTGCATACGGCGGAGAGATGAAAGATGTTGTTTTAAGCACATCTGCATATAATCCAAACATAGGAATACATACATTAATTGGTACAGAGAATGAGTTTTCATATAGGCATAGTCGATTTTCCGAGACAGGGGATGTAGTACTCTCTGCTGTGATTCGACTGCAAAAAGATGACAAAGAAAGCATCAAACAAAAAATGGAGGATTTAAGTATTCGTCGTCGTACAAGTCAACCTTTGGAGTTCCCAAGTGGTGGAAGTACATTCAAACGTCCAAAAAAAGGGTATGCTGCAGCGCTCATAGAACAGGCGGGGTTAAAAGGATATACAGTTGGCGGTGCGATGGTATCGGAAAAGCACTCAGGGTTTGTTATAAATAATGGAAGTGCCACATTTTCTGATGTGATGTCTGTAATTGAGTATGTACAAGAAACTGTTTTGGAGAAATTTGGAATCGAGTTGGAATTAGAAGTCAAGGTCATTAAATAGATTGCAATCATTTGGTTCGATAGATTATATAATTTTTCAGAAGAAGTTAATGAAAACAGTTAGGAGAAAGCATTATGGATGTTGTTGTAATATCAGGAGTTTCGGGAGCCGGAAAAAGTCGTGTAGCGGCAGTCTTAGAAGACTTGGGATTTTATTGTGTTGATAATATGCCACTTTCTATGATGCCAAAGTTTGCAGAGCTGTGCATGGCAACCCAAGGTAGATACGAACGTGTTGCGCTGGTTACGGATATTCGCGCACTAAAAAAAGTTGATGAATTGTTTGCTACTTTTGATGAGATGCGAGAACTTGGATGCATTATTACGCTTTTATTTGTTGAGGCACAGAAAGAAACTATAATTAGGCGCTATAAAGAGACACGCAGACGCCATCCGCTTGATTCAACAGGTTCTAGTCTTGAAGAAGCTGTCAAAAATGAAATAGAAATGCTTGAGCCAATTAAGGACAAGGCAGATGAAGTTATTGATACCACCGGCTTAACGCTTAGTAAGCTACAAAGGAATCTTAACTTAAAGTTCATGGATGAGATTGATCATAAATCACTAAACGTTGTAATTAAGTCCTTTGGCTTTAAGCATGGATTACCGGTCGAAGCTGATATTTTATATGATGTTCGTTTTATGCCAAATCCATATTATATTCCGGAACTAAGACCAAAAACTGGTATGGACAGTATTGTAAAAGACTTTGTATTTGGTTTTGATTATAGTAATGAGTTTTTTAAGCAATTTTGCGATATGTTGGATTTACTACTTCCGCATTATATTGAAGAGGGTCGACGGTATTTTGTCATATGCTTCGGCTGTACGGGCGGAAAGCATAGATCCCCGGCCATGGCAGAGGCATTGAAAGAATATTTGAGCGAGCAGGGATATCCGGTAGATTGCATTCACAGGGATATTGGACGAGAATAGCTAACCCCTAATATCGGAGGTGAGATAGTTGTCATTTTCATATAATACAAAAGTTGAGTTGTGTAAAGTTGTACATGAAAATAATTGTTGTGCAGTTGCAGAATGTTACGGTATGCTACTTTATGGCAATACATTTACTATGCGTGAGATTAGGATTGTTACCGGAAATAAGATTATTGGTAAACGTATAGTTGATATGTTCTTGTTTGCATTTAGGACATCATTTGATATTATGCCTGATGAAGAAGAGGATGGGAAGCAATCATATGTTATCACTGATGATGACAAGATAAGCCATATCTTCAATGCATTTGGTTATTCAAAAGAGAGCTTGCTAGCGCATAGTGTTAATCTTGCTGTGCTCGAAGATGAATGTTGTATAAAAAGCTTTGTAAGAGGTGCATTTTTAGCCGGAGGTGCCGTAACAGATCCGACAAAAAGCTATCACCTTGAGTTAGTGACAGACTATTATAATGTAAGTAGACAGATGTATTCGTTACTGCTTGAAATGGAGTTTTCACCAAAGGAAACATCACGGAGCGGTAATTATATTATTTATTTTAAGCAAAGTGCAGCAATTGAGGATTTTTTGACATTTATTGGTGCACCAATCCATGCGATGGAATTGATGTCAGCGAAAATTGAAAAGGATGTACGCAATACTGTAAACAGAAAGGTTAATTGTGATACAGCAAATGTTACAAAAATGGTTGATGCGGCTAGTGAGCAGATAGAGAAAATAGAAAAAATCATTAATGCCGGAGCATTTGAGAAATTACCGGAAAAATTGAGAAAGGCTGCGGAGCTGCGTATTGAATATCCGGAATTGAGTATAAAGGAGCTTGCAGAAGCATCAACACCTCCTGTGACAAAATCATGTATGAATCACAGAATGAGGCGCCTTGCGGAGATATCACAGATAGTATAGTTGCGAAAAGTTAGAAGTTGCAACACAAATCAAAAGAACGACACACGAGGTCGCAAGAGCTTGTCAATAAAAAGCAGAAGCACTGTTCATATATGATAGCATAGACTATATGCCCTTGTAGCTCAGCCGGATAGAGCGTCCGCCTCCTAAGCGGAAGGTCATGAGTTCGAATCTCGTCAAGGGTGCCAAAAACAAATAAATGACAACTTCGAAAAAGAAATAGAAAGGTTGAGAATATTGAAAACTGTAGCAGAGAGATTATTAAAATACGTTAAGTATGACACGACCTCGAATGTTGATTCAGAAACAATACCATCAACAGAAGGGCAACTTGTTCTTGCTAAAGAGCTGGTCAAGGAATGTACTGAGTTAGGGCTTTCAAATGTGAGCATGAGTGAATGGGGATATGTTTACGCCTGTTTACCTGCAAATACTGACAAGCCTGCACCGACAATAGGCTTCATTGCTCATTTGGACACGAGTGAGGATTGTTCGGGAGAAAATGTTAAGGCTCGCATCATTAATAATTACGATGGTAATGATATTGCATTAAACGAAAGTCTTTCGCTTACTCCTGCAGAGTTTCCGAAGCTCAAAAGCAAAAATGGAAAAGACCTTATTGTTACTGACGGAACAACTCTTTTGGGAGCTGATAATAAAGCCGGTATTGCGATAATTATGACGTTTGTGGAGTATTTAATAAATAATCCTGAAATCGAGCATGGAAAAATTATGATAGGTTTTACCCCTGATGAGGAAATTGGACGGGGAGCTGATCAGTTTGATGTAGAAAGTTTTGGAGCTGACTTTGCATATACAATAGATGGCGGAGAAGTAGGTGAGTTTGAAATGGAAAGTTTCAATGCTGCTACTGCGACAATAACCATAACCGGGAAAACAATACATCCCGGTACAGCTAAAGATATAATGATAAATTCTGCACTCTTTCTCCCGGAAGTTATTGAGGCTTTTCCACCGGAAGAAACCCCTGCCCATACTGAAAAGCGTGAGGGTTTCTATCATCTGCTTAGTATCAAGGCATCATGCGAAAAAACTGATGTAACATATATTATCCGCGACCACAGTAAAGAGATATTTGAAAAACGCAAGGCTTTTACTGAAAAAGTTGTAGAAGACTTAAACAAGAAGCATGGCAATGAGATGTTCTCTTTAAAAATGACTGACCAATATTATAATATGATTGAGATATTGAGAGACCATCCTGATGTAGCAAATCTTGCGAGAAAAGCCTTTTCAAAAGCAGATGTTGAAATAATAGAAATTCCAATCAGGGGAGGCACTGATGGTTCCCGTTTATCATTTATGGGGCTACCCTGTCCAAATATTTTCACAGGTGGCTATAATGCTCATGGTCCATATGAGTTTGTCTGCATACAGGAAATGGAAAAGGCAGTTGAGACCTTAGTAAATATAGCTGAAATGGCTGTTGAAGATTAATTCAGGAATTTATAAACATTATTTGAAAGGTGAATATTATGGAACTTCAAACGATTCGCAACTCAAAAATGCAGGTTGCGATATCTCCTATAGCCGCTGAAATGCAATCTATACAAGACAATAATGGTACAGAATACTTGTGGCAGGGAGATCCAAAATATTGGAACAGGCGAGCATTTACTATATTTCCTCATATTGCGCGCCTCACAGAAGGCAGCTATTTCTATAAAGGCAAACGCTACAATATGAACACTCATGGATTTTTGCCTGAGATGCAGATGGAAGTGGAGAGTATTTCTGAAAATGCTGTCTGCTATCTTTTGAAAAGCAATCATGCAACATTGAAAGAATACCCGTTTCATTTTGAACTCAGAATCAGCTACCTCTTGCAGGATAACGAAATTGTAGTGACCTATGATGTGCTAAATTGTGGAGACGAGCCTATGTTCTTTGGTATAGGTGGACATCCCGGATTTTGTGTTCCTTTGGAAAATGGTCTAAGCTTTGACGACTATACTTTAGAGTTTGCAGAAGAATGTAATCCGGTTCGCATAGGATTTTCTGAAAATGTTTTTCTAAGCGGCAATGACACTGAGTATCCGCTAAAGGATGGACGAATAATACCTCTGCGTCATGATTTGTTCGATGATGATGCAATTATTCTTAAGGACATTTGCCATAAAGTTACATTAAAAAGTGAAAAAAGCACGAGATCTGTTACAGTTGAATTTCCGGATATGGAATATATTGGCTTTTGGCATAGACCGGAAACAGACGCACCATATGTTTGCATAGAACCATGGACCTCTTTGTGTGCAAGAGATGGTATCGTGGAAGATTTCGAAACACAGGAGAGTTTAGTTAGTTTAGAACCTGCAAAACGCTATGTGAATACATGGACAATTGAAATTACTTAATAAAATCTTAATAAATCAATGTCTATACGCAACTGGTAAAGTTAGTTAAAATATGTTATACTCCCTAGGTGAACACTGATTAAATCACCATAAAGACGAGAGATGCATTTATTCAATGTTTATCTGAAATTGTTAGTAGAAAAGGTTGTTTCATTATGCGTAGAAATGCAATTGTTGCTTTTATACTATTGATGGCTGTATGGCTCATATTAGTTGAAAATCTCTCCTGGTTCTCTGTGATACTGGGAGGGATTATCAGTTTAGCTTGTCTATTGTTTACGTGGAAATTCATCCCTCTTGAAAATGTGCGTGATGTTCGTTTTTTTAGGCTAATTCCTTATGGTTTTTTCTTGCTCGTGGGAATTTATGTACAAGGCTTTGTTGTGATTAAGCGGATTTTGACTGGTGCTCGACTTGATATTGTTGAGGTGAAAACAGAGCTCAAAAGTGATTTTTTAAAAGCCTTACTCGTGAATTCTATTACACTTATACCGGGCTCAATCTCTCTGAACTTGGAGGGAGATACAATAACTGTATTAAATCTCGGGCACCCAAATGATGAAAATATATATCAATCAGTGAATAGTAATCGAAGCTGGTTAGAAAAAAAATTATTGAAAGCACAGAAGTCGACAGAAGTGAGTGAGAAAAAATAATGTACATTTTGTGGATTATGTTAGCGTTTTTAGTGATGTATCTCGTAATGGCTATTCGAGGACCATCTATATGGGATAGACTTTTGGGTATGTCACTAATTTCTTCGAAAATTATCGTCATAGTTCTTATATATACCTCGTTCCAAGAAGTTTCATACCTCCTGGATTACGTTATAATCTATGCTCTTTCCGGTTTTATTGGCACCATGTTTATTGCTCTTTATTGGAGCAATAAGCAACGGAAAAAGCAACGGAAAAAACAGCGAAAGATAGAGGATGAATAATGGAACTTGTTGGAGAAATTATTATAATTATTGGCACCATTTTTATGCTGTTTGGCGTAATTGGTATCATTCGATTCCGTAGATTTTATCCACGCATCTTAGTCGTTGCTAAAATTGATACTGTAGGTGCTTTAACGGTCGCAATTGGGGTTATGATTAGACAAGGACTTAGCTTTTTTTCATTTCGAGTGCTTCTACTATTGGTACTCTTACTGGTTATTAATCCAATGGTAACCTATGTTATTGGGCGATCAGCTTATTTGAGCGGATACAGAGAAGAGGATACCCATGATAGTACTGATGATTGTACCCATGACGAAATGGGTAATACTAAACACTGATTAATCGGCGTTTAGCATAAATAGTTTCAAAAAGAAAGGTCAATATAGGTTATCATCCTATGATATATGCATTATTTCTTCTATTCATTGTTATTGCAATTTGCATTTTAATAGAAGAACGAAATATTAGACTTATCATTTATATGACTATTTTTTCTCTTACTGCGTCTGCCTCATTTTTCTTTCTGGGTTCGCCGGATGTAGCAATGGCAGAGGCTGCAGTAGGTGCATTTACGACGATATTTTTTATAGTTTGCTTTGAAAAATATGACGATTTAAAAGTCGATCATCTTTCTCGTACTGCAAAGAAAAATGCTAATAAAGAGTTAAATAAAAAGAAAAAGTGGAAGGCTTTAATACTTCCGCTAGGATTTACTGCCGTTTTATTTGGGTTGTTCATTTATTTTATACCGGTTGGGTCTGTTGGAGAAGTGAACACATATTTAAAAGAACAATACTTATCTCGTTTTATGTATGAAATCGGTGGAGAAAATGCAGTCACAGCGATTTACCTAGGGTACCGTGTGTATGACACGTTGTTTGAAGCTCTTGTTTTGATTATAAGCGTAATCGCAGTTTCTCATATGTCGCACTCCAGCAAGGAATCTGTATCAGATGGTCGACACAGTGACGTAGAACGTTCTGTAGTTGTAGTTACGGTTATGCGAATTGTTTGTGCTGTAGTTCTTCTCTTTGGTGTTTATCTCATTTTTAATGGACATCTCACTGCCGGAGGTGGGTTCCAAGGAGGGCTTTTCATTGCAGTTTTCTTTGTATGTAGATATTTGATATATAATATCTACGATTTGCCAATAAAAAAAATGTTTCGTTTGGAAGAATTTATTTTCTTCTTCACAATATTAATTGTAATCTTTATTGTTTTCCTTGGCATACATGCACATTTCCCTCCGGCCTTTCAAGCGATGTATATGGTCGTGATGAATTTAATGATTGGTCTAAAAGTGGGATGTGGTTTTGTTATTTTATTTTACAGATTTATTGCGATTGAGAGAGAGTGAGTGTAGTATGAATAAATTCATACTACCATAGAATGTGCCAATAGATTGTCGAAAGGAATGGTCATTAAAAAATGGAAATTATCGCGGATAATATATTAACAGTAGCTCCTATTCTTGTGTTTTTTATTTGCTTTTTTGGTCTAATTACCGGACGCAAGATTATCAAGTCGATTATACTGATGGCTGTAATGCAGGCATCGGTGGTAATGTTCTTCCTGACAATTGGTTTTCGTAGTGGTATTTCGCCACCAATTGGTGGTCATTTTGAAGAACTTCAGTATGTTGCGGATCCACTACCTCATGCGCTAATGATTACTGCGATTGTTATTGGTGTTGCCGTTACTACAATTAATATAACTATGTTGATGTCAATGTTCCGAAAATTTAAAACGACTGACTGGGACATCGCTGAACAAAAAAGTATGGAAGATGTAGAGTAAAAATGCTAATTTATTTTGTATTGATTCCAATTTTAATATCAGTTTTCCTTTATCTGTGCCCATCTTTTCGTTTGGGAAGAGCACTTGTGTTTTTGGTGCAAACGGGTCTCTTTGTGGCGGGAATTTACTTGTTCATGCTTACACAAGAGGCAGAAGTTACCACATATATAGGAAATTATACAGGACTTCTTGGAATTACTTTAAGAGCTGACGAGCTTTCAGCTATCTTTGTCATGCTAACAGTATTCATCTTCTTAATGGTTATGCTTTATAGCTTTAAAGAGCAGAAAAGTCGCTTATATTGGTTCTTAATCTTCATCATGGAAGGGGCTCTAATGGGTCTGTTTTTGACGAGGGATTTATTCAACATCTTCGTCTTGACAGAAGTTGCCTCTGTTGTTGCCGCTATTTTACTTATGTATAATCGTAATAATCGCTCAATGTATGATGGTATGGTTTATCTCATGGTAAATGTAATCGTAATGCAGCTGTTTCTCTTTGGAGTTGGATATATTTACATGCTTACGGGGTTATTGGATTTGGCCTATAGTGGATATGCAATGGCTTATTTAGATCGCTCACAGCTTGTATTACCATTTGCGCTAATTATGACCGCTGTCGCAGCAAAATGCGGGCTTATACCGATTTTCACATTCTTGCCAAAAGTACACAGTATTCCAAAAGCACCGGCAACTGTAGCAGCGATTTTGTCAGGGCTACAGGTAAAAGTAGGGCTCTATCTGTTTTTGCGTTTCCGTCATATGTTCAGTGTGATAGATGTAGATGTTCTTTTTATAGTTATTGGTGTTGCAACTGCTATATTTGGTATAGTTTTGGCAGTTTCTCAAACCAGTTTTAAACGCATACTTGCGTATAGTACGATTGCACAAGTAGGGCTAATCTTAGTCGGACTTAGCGTAGATCAACCGTATTCATACGTAGGTAGTATATATCACATGGTGGGACATGCAGTTGCAAAGGCCGGACTATTTTTAAGTGCCGGAATTTTAATAGAAGCCTATGGCACAGGAAATGTGACGAAGATCAAAGGTGTATTTCGTCGAATGCCTTTGGTCGGTGCGGGGATTAGTCTTGCAATTTTAGGGATTACAGGTGCACCATTCTTTAGTGGAAACATTTCTAAGTATTTCATGATGGTTAATGTGAGTCCGTTACTATTTATTTTAATAACGGTTATTAATCTTGGGACGATTATAGTGTTCATTCGTTGTGCCAAAATGCTATTTGGACAACCGACTACCGAAGAACCGGCTGTTAGTAATATTGTACGCGTGGATATGTGTAAGCAAATTTCTGTTCTGATTCTGGGTGTACTGTGCTTCGTAGGTGGTGCATGGGGACTTGATTCTATCTATATTCTGTTTGGAAGAGAGTTATCAATAAGTCCTTGGAGTTTTGTAGAAAAAACATTGATTGTACTGGCAAGCTGGGGTGTGGGAATAGTACTTGTACATAAGATATTACCACGCTGCCAAACAAAGCTTGATATGCTGGTTCGATTTGATTTAAATTTCCGCAAAATTTGCGCGTCCATTGGCGGAATGTTTGCCTTGCTTTTAATAGTAGTTGGATTTTTAACATGATAGCATAAGCGAATTCGCTTCGCTCGGAGAATCGTTAAAAAGTTATAGGAGAGAATTTTGAAAGAAAATCGAGAAAACAAACATAACAAACAAACGGTAATACAGCGACGGAATATTACCATTGGTGCAACTTTTATTGCTGCTATAGTATGTGGGTTTTTCTATATATTGACGCAGCTTAGAATATCTCACATGCATGTATTTTTGATGTTCTTTGGTTGCTTATCATTTTTAGTGTTGACATATATGGTGCTTTGGACCCTGGGAGCTAGTGAAAAGCATTCTCGGCTTGCAAAAATACTAAAGCGTTGCTATTTCGTGTGTTTAGTAATCGGACTCTTGTGCTTCATTATCTTACAGGGACTTATAATATCGGGAGCACGTACAGATGATGTTGAAGTTGATGCAATAGTAGTATTGGGAGCCGGTTTGATAAATGACAGACCTAGTTTAATTCTTGCATATCGCCTGAACGCAGCAATTGAATTTGTTCAAACGAGAGACGATATTCCAATTATTGTGACAGGTGGATTGGGTGTAGGTCGAACCATTACCGAAGCTGAGGCAATGGCGCGCTTTTTAATTGAGAGAGGAATAGATGAAAATCGAATATGGCAAGAAGGAGCGTCAACAAACTCACATGAAAACATCAATTTCGCTGTAGAAATTATGGAAGAGAATGGCATGGATATTGAAAATATAAGAGTTGCTATTGTGTCAAACGAATTTCACTTATATAGAGCAAGGCTCATTGGTGAAAGAGCCGGACTAAATGTATATGGAGTAGCAGCAGAAACGCCCGGGTGGCACAGGAAAGCGATTTACTTCTTCAGAGAGACCTTTTCTCTAGCAAACGAGCTGATATTCAGAAGTTGAAAACAGCTTGAATTGTAACTGTACAGTTAGCTTGACTTTGGCCACGACAAACGCATGAGTGAACAAACTTGCAGTTTTTATTTGTAGGGGCGAACATTGTTCGCCCGTGAATGCCATAAACCTGCTACATGCGGGCGAACAATGTTCGCCCCTACAAGGATATTTGATGATTTACTAGCAAATTGTTCATTCATGCGTTTGTCGTTGAATTTGACGTGAAGCCGTGTGAGATGGTACAATATTGCGAAGACAGTATGTATTTCCATCGACTTTTGAGGAACCAAAACAGTAATGTTTAAAAAAAATAAAGAGAAACAAGAAAAGCAAAGTAAGTTAAATGACTGGATGAAAAAGCATAAGATATTACTGCGTGTAATAATTATGGCGTTTGTTATTTTCTTGCTTGTTTTTGATACCAGAATGTCATGGCATCCGGGTGATACCGAATCAGAATATATTGTGGCACAAGCACAAATAGACACAGAGTTACCGGAGATGCCGATTGTCCACATACCCGATGATGAAGTATTCGATGTTTATGAAGAAGATGACGTAGAAGAAACGGAGTTTCGTGGTGTTTGGCTTACCTCAGTTCTTAATCTAGACTTTCCTTCACGCCCGGGTCTTTCGGCTGATGAATTAAAGAGCGAAATTGATTATATTGTACATCGTACTGCGGAAATGGGATTGAATGCAATAATTTTCCAAGTACGTCCTACAGGTGATGCGTTTTACGAGTCATCCGTTTTCCCATGGAGTCACTGGCTCTCGGGTACTCAAGGTCAGGGTATTCCCGGATTTGATCCTCTGGCATATATGATAGAAGCCAGTCATGCGATGGGTATAGAGCTTCATGCATGGCTCAACCCGTATCGGATAATTCATACTGCAGAGAACAACTCAGACCCAAATTCACTGTCTCCTGACAATCCTGTCCGTCAACGTCCGGAACTGGCTGTAGCGTGGTCTGCACCAAATGGACGTGCAGGATTATTCCTTGATCCGGGTTTGCCTGAAGCGAGGCAGTTAATTATCGATGGGATTGTTGAATTAATCAACAATTATGATGTTGATGGTATTCATTTTGATGATTACTTTTATCCCGGCTCAGATTTTAATGACGCCGCCACTTTTGAGCGATATGGTAATGGTATGGAACTTTCGGATTGGCGTCGTGAAAATGTAAATATTCTCATAAGAGATATCCAAACTACCATTCGTGAGATAAACGAAGAACAAGGACGAAATGTTCGTTGGGGAATATCTCCATCTGCCATTTGGCAAAATGATTCAAGCAGTCCACTTGGAAAACCTGTTCCCAGCACATTTGAATCATATCATGTTCTATATGCAGATACACGTCTCTGGGTTTTGGAAGAATGGGTGGACTATATCAATCCGCAAATTTATTGGTATATTGGATTTGGGCCTGCAGACTTTGTGCCTATACTAGATTGGTGGATTGATCTTTGTAGAGACACAAACGTAGACCTGTATATTGGTCATGCTGCATGGAGAGAGGCTGAGGATGAG
>Ga0123355_10005309_pt1 | contig 18826 bp, 10 predicted proteins | sample TergutEmb28metaG_3_FD_89872 | JGI IMG/M metagenome (GOLD analysis project Ga0123355, IMG submission 89872) | Embiratermes neotenicus P1 segment gut microbial communities from Petit-Saut dam, French Guiana - Emb289 P1 | ecosystem: Host-associated > Arthropoda: Insects > Digestive system > Gut ... | reverse complement strand
GTGGCCGACGAGCAAGTCTGACCTAATAAAGAAACATCTCAGAGCCTTTATACAATTTACAAATGCTATTGTGATAGACAAACTAACAACCAAACCTAAAGGAGATTCATAATTTATAAATATGAAATGTGATGAAATAGTAGAATACTTGTAGTAAGCATTATACTAAGCTGAACTTAAGCATGTAGTATTACACTCTGTAATGGGGCATGCAATAAATAAATTAAAACACACACACACACACACACGCGCGCGCGCGCACACGCACACGCACACGCACACGCACACGCACAAAACTTGCTTGGTTTCTTTGTGTCAGTGCTTGGATAAGTCTTTTGCATGAACTGTAGTTCCTACTGAATAATTATCTGTTTCACCAAGCTAAGATCCTGGAGTGAAACCTGGAGCTTTCAGGCAGGGGATGCTAAACCTTAAAGTGCCATGAATCCTTGGTTGAAAGATTAGGATAGGGAAATCATAATTACAGTTTTTTTCCCATTAATTCGTCCCTTCTGAATTCTTTCTTCCTTCTGAGACACCACTTGCCCTGATCCTTCTTTGTGCTGCTAAACTTAACATATTGTTTTGAATATTAGCTGAATTTAGAAATGAAGGTCTTTAGTGTTACTGCGATCAATATCTGAACCTAATAACACTGCTAAAAGGTTGAAAAATACCAATGAAAACTAATCCTCTTAGCACGTTTAGGAACATGATCATAACTGAAACACTTGTATTTCAATAAAGTGAGCAATATAATACTAATTATAGGATATAGCACACAGACGATGTATATATAACGTACCACTGAGGCTCGTTTGCATAACCATTGCTGCCATGGAAAAGCTATAAGTATTACATATTCTGAGTGTGTGTCTGTAATGTTAGTTATCCAGCATGCAATGAATATGTGCGTATTGTACTTTTATCTGTGGCCTGTCAGACTGTACCCTATTTTTCTACATTATCTTGTAAACAGCATGGTTTTTGGAAAAAGAACGTTATTGAACATGGCATGTGTGTTTTGATATTCTCTGCAATGTTTAACAGTATTCATCAACTAGTCCGTTCTACCTGAAGAGCCATGTTTGTGCCACACATGTGCCATGAAAGTTATAGGAGCTTCCCTCGCAGGCATATTTCTTTCAAAATGTCTAAACTTATATCTCTGTACATAATGTTTAAAATGTGTTGTCAGATCTTTTCTCTGTGTAGAATTAGCTAGCTAGTCTTGCCACATTTTAAAATATTTCACTAGGAAATTGACCATGACATGAAGGTATGAAGATACAGGGGCCTTTTGTTGAAAATATATTAATATACATTTCCCACCATTATAATAAACATTTGTTGAGAAGAAGGCCATAGTGAGTTTTGCAGGTAAATGGGTAATAAATGTGTGTTTTGGGCTTGCTTTCTTAATTTTGTCAAATTGCTGAGATATAAAGCAGTTATGTTTTTTACAGGATTTCAGCAAATCACAACATATGCGACACTTTGTGCAAGATTACATTCGGGCCCTTTATTCTCAAAATGCAGGAGAGGCTGTCATTCAGAAATTTGTTTCACGGTAAGAAAACATGTTTGTGGTTGGGATTTAATAATTTCCAGTGATTCAGTACTGTAGTACATTGTATATTAAATTTGCAGCATGAAAGAACAAAAGAACTAGATCCTTTACTATGCTCCCCCTTCTTCAAAATTTTAACCATGTTTTTCCTTTTATTAGTTGTTTTATTTAAAATTCCCTACAATGATAAATTAATTACAATATATTGTACACGTAACATTACAACATTACTACTGGTATGATAAAATAAATTTGAGCTACTATGCCCTTATGTTGTCAGGCAAGTTAATTTAAAATCTCCTTGCATGTTATGTGTATGTTTTATTAAGCTAAGTCTGACAGGTGACACTGAATATTACTGTATTCCATTGTGTTATGGACATTAAATGTTACAGGTTTTAAGGCAGGTTGATCTGAGCAACACAGTTTGTTAACCCTTTGAATAACCCATGATGATAATTAATATAAATTTAATTTCACATTGAATGTTTTAAAACCAGAGTTCTTGAAGTAACCAGTTGAAGTAGGTTAGTGGGTTGGATGAAATACCTATGGCTTGCCTTGTATAACGTATTGGTAGTGTATGATCTTATGCTTAGCGTGGCACTTTTTCTAAATATTGAAAATGGAGATTTCTTCCTTAATATTCTAAGTGCTTTTATGAATATATATATAATGACATTTCCTTTTCAGAATTGAAAGGGAAATGTTGGTATTGAATTCTTTACATGAAATTTGAAGCCTTTTGCTTTCAAAATATTCTAGGAAGTTTCCTGTAAATGGAGAGTCACAATTCTTCCATAAATGTGAAAGGAAATTATGTGTATCTAACGTATAATTGTTTGTGGCCTTCAAAATGGATGGTACATGAATGTATTTAGATTTATGTTTCTTTTCATTATTATATGTTATCATTATGGATTGCACATTACACCAATTTTTTTTCTCCCCACCCTACTGTGTATACATGTTTGTTGTTACGTCTCCATCACCCACTTAAACATGGTAAAGTATAATTTTTGCCCGTCAACAAAGACTGAGTACCTCAGCGTAACAACATCTGTCTGGACTTGTATGTGGACAATACTGGATCAGATTTTGTGTGGATTTCTGGCTATTGTGATGAGAGGTTTCATGGCCTTTTCTCACTCTGTCAATGTGAATGCTGATGTAGTACTTCAGAGTAAACAATAACTTCCTTCTTCTGAACCCTACACACTTGCAATCACCTTCCCATGTTACTCAGTATTATGTGATCTCAGCAGTTTGTGGTTTTCAAATAATTAAAGTTTAATCCAATTGTGGCCTGCTGGAAGGAGAGTTACAGCGGTGGTGTGGCTATTATTAAATAATTTTTAACCCCTTTCCACTGTTATTTTTTATGTTACTTTGTTGCGCCATGTCTGATGGACATAACACCATATGATATTGGGCATCCATTCAATGCATGTAATACTGTCCTGTAGTGTCCATGGTCCTGGCAGTGGATGCCCTCATCCTCGTGTTCTACCAAATCTTGTGGCTGTGTGCCTTGCTGCCATCTTTTCCAATTTTGAGGAGCGGCGTATGTTAGCGAGACTAAATGAGACTCCAAACTCAGAGAAGGACCTGAGTGAAGGCACAGAGGAAACAGCTCATGACAAGGAACTAAAGTGTTACATCACAGTTTTCCTATACATGTAAGTATGAGCTACTTGGTTACTTCAGTGTCATGTTGCTTTGGCATTATAAAGTTTCATCATTTTTGTGACAGTCTGAAAGGTATGTTGTTATTTAGGGGGAAACTGATTTATTGATTTGTTTCCTGCTCACCCAAAAATGTGTTATATGATGTGAAAAACATGCTTCTTTGACTGAATTAAGTTATTAAGGAAATGACATGGTAACACTAGATTTGTGTGCTCCTTTACTGTATGCACCACATTGGTTTTCCTTCCTGTCATGCATTTTGACTGTTATTTTATCAAATATGTGCTGTGATTAGTGCTATCCAACATTTTAACATGCTAGTTGTTCTTACTGTTCTTGATGTGCAGCATGTTTTTTTGTTCCTGTATTTGGTCATGGCCGCATCTTTATGTCTATAATTGATTGCTCCAATTTTCCATAAAATTTCATGCACTTTCCCTAAACTGAGCATTTTACTCTTACTGATGTTTTGTATAATGACAGCTTGTAAGACAAAAGAAAGGTATTATTTAATTCATTAAAATTGCTGGTCATTTCTCTCTCTCTCTCTCTCTCTCTCTCTCTCTCTCTCAGTATAAAGTAGTAGTTTACAACTTTCATCTCAGATGTGGCTGTATTAAAAATGGTGGCTTTGTGGATAAATATTAAATATACCTAAATTTATGTTAGTACAGACTAATGGATGAACACCACAAATACCCAAGGCTGCTATTGGATATGGACCTGAACCACACTGCTGCAAGTTCTGTCCTCAGAAGCAGTTTTTTTTTAATAACTACATAATATTTTACCTCCTTTTTTGTCATCCAAGAGGTTATTTTCCAAGGTGTTTCACACTGAAATTCTGTATATATTATTTGTCTCCCCATTTATTGTAATATACCAGATGTTACTATTCTTGGCATGGGTCAGTCAGCTTAGTGACTGGGGAATGGGCTGTATGATGGAGGAATTAGTTTTTGATTACCAGCACAAACCATACTAGCTCTAGTGCCCAGCCAGCATCCTATTCAGTGTATAGCATAGGTCTCTTATTTTGGGAGTAAAATTACTGGACCATGAGGCTAACCACTCACCTCCACAGAGTCCCAACTTTAAGAGTAATGGAGCTATACTCCCACTCCCCCCACTATACCTTCAAGGTCTGGTGCTTAGTGACAAATCGGAACAACTTTATGTTTTAATGTAACAGTACTTGTGACCTGTTTAAACCATGAAAGTCCTTGTTATACAGTATTCAAAGTTTCTGTTCCATAATTTAATAAGTCCTGTTTTGAAACGACGTGCTTCTCTCAAAGTGAGAGATCAATACAGAATACTTTGTTGTCTTCTTAGAAAACAGATAAAATAGTAATAGTTTTTTAAACTGGCTAATAATTAGTGCTTTTATAAGGTATTGTTCTTTTGGTCTCATCTGTAACCTTCTGCAATCTCAGTCATATTTCTTCTATCTTTCCACAGACATTTGTGCCTTAAAATATTTTCTTATAATTAAATGCACCACCTTGTACAGTTATGTCATTCTAAAGTCAATTAACACATAAGTACATTCTACCTTGGGCCTATTTCAAGGAGGGACTGGTGTGACAAGTGACAAGTTGACTGGTGAGGGAGCATCAAGGGACCAGTAGTGCTCAATCCTGTTTCACAAAATCTTCTGCTAGACTTATTGCCAGTCACTTCTCAATGACTATTGTGACAGGTCAAGTAGTGGAAGCAAGAACACATAAAATGGCAACTGCAAACAAACTTGCTGTTCTGCAGAAGATAAAACAGGAGAAAGATGTTCTTTTCAGGTCATATTTTAATAGTTTAGTAACACACAAGAAAAGTGAAAAGTGGAAGGAAGTGACCAAGCTTGCCGAGTCACTCAGACTGGCTGTGATAGTAATCTTGCAAAATGTCGTGGCAGGGGCGGATCCAGATTTTGTAGGGCCTAAAACTTATACAATTTTGGGGACCCTCTTTAACAAAAATAATACAAAATTATGAATCCAAAGTTAAGTAGGAAGTGAATATTTATTTAGAGTAAAAAAAGAAAGCACAACAAGTTATAAGTTTTAAAAAGCTGACAAATACCACAAACATCACAAATTCCAGAAAAATAACATATTTTTAATAATTAATTGTCTGACACACCTCTATAATCCTTAACCAGCTGTGGTTAAAATATCTTACTTTTGCAAATTTTTCAAAAAGTGTGGCAGTATGAACACATTACCTTCCAGGGCCTTGGAGGGCCCATGCAAGTGAGGGGCCCTGAATCTTAAGCTTCATTAGCTTCACCGTAAATCCACCCCTGCTCTGTGGAAAACTGTCGAAAGAGGACATTGATGAATAAGAAATATTATGTATGGGTAGCTGTGAACTGCATAATACTTATTTAGGCGGTAGGTTTGTGTAGCCAGGTGCCCACCAATGTCAGTTCAGTCATCTTAATTTTATTCATGTCCATGCATTAATAAACAATTCAAGCAATAAAACCAACAACTGCACTGATATTAAAATGATATTTTTACACACAATTTGACATAACTCCAACATGGTTCGGTCTATGTTGATCACCTTCAGGGGAGTTACTTAACATCATTAAAGCATATATAAAAACACAGATGGATTATTAAATATTTTATAATACCTGTAGACATTTTATGAACTAATTTTAATGTATTTAATAATACATCCATGTTTTATATATGCTTTATTGGTGTTATGTAACTCCCTGAAGGTGATGAAAATAGTCGAAACATGTCAGAGTTATGACAAATTGTGTGTAAAAATATAATTTTAACATTGGTGCATTTGTTGGATTTATTGTATAAATTGTCAGTTCAGTTTTATTGTAATCCATTAACAGTCTGCTTATGCTGCTGACTGTGACAAGACATCAGACTGTATCAGCCTCCTTTCTTTTCTAGAATATTCTGGATTGATAAATAAATCATTCCCCTTGTTCCTTTCACACTTTACAATTTCTCTTTAACTAAATATTTACTTATCTCTTTCTTCCGTCTTTTTTTATTCACTTAACAGATTTGTAATTACATTGTACGACTGACACAGCTGTTACTATTCATCAGTGTGGATCCACGCAAATGCAGAAGACTGACATAATATACCAGTCAAAGATGATTATGCAAAAAATTCGTTTAGTATTACATTTCAGGCAAAAAGAGACAATGCAAAAATGACGGGGACAGGTGGAGGTAAGGAGGCAAAGTGCAACGAAATGGACCTCCTCATCCTAGATATCCTAGGAAAGGATAATCCTTCTTTAGAAGGTCTGGCTGGTGACAACTCTTTTCAGGCTAAGGAGACAGTTGTAGATCAGCTACAAGCACAGTTACCTACATCTGTATTACCAGCTGATATACCCTCAACATCTTCTGTCAGAGATGAAAACAGGAATACATATACTGGTCTCTAGACACACCATGCATGTCACACACTGAATGACATTGCCATTCTGTGACTAGCAATGCAGTGCTATTTGTAGCAACTGCTTCTCACTTAAAGCATGATGTCAGTTGATTTCCCGATGCAAAAAGGGACCAATCATGCCGAGGAGCTCTTCCATCATCACTGAAGTTAGACAGAACCTGCGGTGTATTTATAAGTCCCTTCCATCTCATTATAATTCACTCTGCTTCTGTAAGTTATTTGTCCCTGAATCACCACAAGGTCATTTGCATTTTCCTAATCATTGTGCTACGTATTGACTTAATTTTAACTTAAACTCTACGACCTCATGATCCTTCTGCATCACACAATCATCTGAAGCTGACGTCTGACCTTACTTGCTACCTCAGTCAAAAGATGCTATACAATGATAAGTGAGTATGACAGGAAAATGTCTTTGTGAAGCAAACCAGTGCTTGACAAATGGCTCAAGTTTGCTTGTCACTTTTTTGCAGTTGGCCAGTCGCATGTCGCTTGTCGCTTGTTGTTCTGTGAAATAGACTCCAATAATTTTTGTCATTCTGCCAAGTATTTTCACCCATCATGACAGGACTTGTAATGTCGTGGAACAGGCCCCTTGTCTTTCTCTTATGACCACTGTCCCTACTGGCTGGACTATTATATGTCCCAGGCTGTGTGCCCTACTCTCTTGTGCTAATTTCAACTCTTATTTTCAACAAGACCAAATGTTGTATTAACTCTGAAGGGTTGATATAAGAATGATAGGATATTAAAAACAGTGCATGAGTTCAGTTTGTGAAAGGAAAAAGTGTCTAACCAAAGGTTTTTTTATGCAGTATTATTGTGAAACATGTATCATGAAGGAAATGAAAACTCCAACAGAATTATCCTGACTGTCTATTGCCACTTAAATAAAAAGATATACAAAATAGTGTAAAATGTTTTGCATGAAATATTTGGCAATGGAAAACAAGAAAACATAAAGAGATCAAATGTATTATGACCAAAGAGCTTAGACCCCACTAGTGCTGGACTAGAAACTACTCCTGAAAGTCACTGACCTGTTTGGTTGTGCTGTGTGGCATTTCAAATACTACAGTTTACTTTGCAATAAAGTGGTTAATCTGCAAGTATATGACATGAACACCATGCAGGCCATTACTGATGTATTGTGCATTAAGAGTAGGGTGTTTATGGAAAACTGTCATTTTGTTAAAATGTTGTGAAGTGATGGCAGTAATGATTAGGGGGCGGGGGGGGAGTGGGCCAACACATGAATGTGGTGATATCATAAGTCTAGCTTTCCTTATAAAGTAAGAAACATAAGATACAGAGGAATTCTGCAATATAATCCATATACTGCAGCAAAACTATCATTCAAACAAAGTTCCAGATCAGGGTTGTATCTCTATATGTCCTTGGCAATCAGTAATATTGAGAGATGTAACACAAACTAACCGAACAACAAAATCCACAGAGCAATATGCCTCTTGCAAGGCTTGTAGGTCCTCTGCTAATCAAGAAATTCCCTGCATTCCAATTCCAATTTCAATTACAGTGTTTGTAAAATCTTGCCAATAGCCCCTGTGCTTTGCCAGCTTAATCCAGTCTGCACCTTCTCATCAAGTTTATTAAAGATCTGTTTTAATATGTATTATTTTCTCACTTATGCGTAAGCCACCCAAAGGATCTCTTACCTTCAGATTTTTCAGTGCAGATCCTCTTTGAATTTACTTTTTCCCAGCATGCCACTTGCCTGGCCTGTTTCATCCTCCTTGATCTGATCACCTGAGCATAATTTGGTGAGTAGTAGTAATCATGCAGCTCCTCACTATGCAGCTTTTCCTAATCTCTTGTTACTTCCTGTTTCTTAGTAAGAAATATCTTCCTCAGCTCTCTGTTTTCAAACACCCTCCATCTGTGTTCTTCGCTCAGTGTGAGAGACCAGGTTACACAGCTGTATAAACGACTGGCAAAGATATAGTTCTGTATATTCGCAAAGAATCAATACCATCTTGTTGCACTGTATTATTTATTGGTTGGTCAGTTCTCTGACATATTTCAGCCTGACTTACTAGGTCATCTTCAGGGAGACTTGTATTATGTGTGCAGCATTTGGTTCAACTTAACTATTAGAGTTTTCACATATGATTAAAATCGATGTGGATTACGGTTAAAATACAGTAAGTTACAATAAATACAATGTACAGTAAACAAGGTAAAATGTTCCCATTACAGGCCCAGTGTGGCCCAGAGGATGGGTAGAGGTATAACTCTGCTCTTCCATGACCGGGGCACTAGAACGGAGTGAATGATCAGCAGCACGCCCCGGCCGCACTTTACCCCTGTGAAAGACCCGGTACCCATTTTACAGGAGGCTGGGTGGGCCCCAGGGCCGGTCTGGACGGTTGGAAAATCTCATCCCTACCGGGATTCTATCTCGGACCATCCAGCCCGTAGTCAGTCACTACACCGACTGAGCTACCCGGCCCACACCATATACAGTACACTACAAAATTATAAAATTGTATGTTGTGTCAAAACATCTGATTTGGTCCTTCTTCGTATGTTGCATGTTATTAAATCAGATGTTCAGCATGTAATGTATGGCCTATGAATGAATACACTTATACATTCATAGTGCACACTGTAAGCATATTCATAGTCCATGCACTATAAATGTATTCATAGTGCATACACAATAAGAGTATTCATTCATAGTGGATACACTACACACTGAACATCTGATTTCGTAATTTGCAACATACAAAGAAACACTGAATCAGATGTTTGGACACAACATATAAATTTTATAATTTTATAATTTTGTACTGTGCTATATATTGTACTGTGCTCTATATTGTACTGTGCTCTATATTGTACTGTGCTCTATATTGTACTTACTGTAACTTATTGTATTGAACTGTAATGCACATTGATTTTAATCATATGAGAAAACTCTGGTAGTAAAGTTGACACAAATGCTGCACACATTGTAGAAGTCTCCCTGAAGATGGCCTAGTAAGTTAGACCAAAACAAGTCGGAGAACTAATTAACAAATAATTAATATCAGTGCCACAATTGGTATTGATTCTTTGTGAATATAATATAGTTGTACGAAAAATGTACAGTGTTAAATTTAAAAATAGTTCTGTGTATTTTCATCTTTGTGTTCCTAAATAGAAAATTGGGGACATGGGAAACATAATATTTTTTCCACTTTACAGCTCTGAGTATGATGACTGGAGACCCATACTGGCACAGCTTCTACAACCCATCCCATTCCCTAATGATGCTCTTGCTCATGAACCATTTATTAGGTAAGTTAATATTAATCAATGTTTAAAAACTGTATTTATGATACAATAGGATTTCACCACCTCAACATTATCCTCTCCAGTGCCCTGCATGATTAAACATGTATTAGAGTAACATTTGTTTTGTGTTGCGTATAACAGGACGTGGGCTGAAAATATTTTAATGATACATAAAATGGGAAGTCTCTTGGCAAATTTTTTGACACACAGTGTAATTAAAATATGAGTACTGTATTTGTGAAACTCTTAGTCACCATCTTTGATACCCTGTTTCTGTGATTTCTTTGCATACCATACATGAAATGAAGCATAATGGGGAAACTGTATCTGTATCCTCATCCATTCATTCACGTTGTGTCTTTAGGCTAATCATCATATTTAGACAGAACTTGGTATTTGTTAAGCCGTTTTCCTTTGTTTTTTTTAATAAATCCACTATTTAAATAAAGGCCATATGAACTTAACAAAAATTTCACAAAATGGCATGTTATACATCAAAATTTATATTCAACACAAAATATGAATTGTGTAAGTATCTTATTACGGTCTGTAGCTTCTATTTGAAAGACTATTCAATGTGTTAAGTAGTATTTCATGTACAGTGCCTATCTTTTTATTTTATATATGTAAATATACTGTACACTTTACTTTATACACGCTGTTGTAACACTGTATGATATCTTCTTTAAATATAACATGGTCAGGAAATTGAATGTGCAGTTGGCACATTGCTGGTTGTAACTTCTGACACAAATATCAATATTTGCAGTGTTGTTAATTAATACAAACTTTGAAGGAATAATGACCACTTCCAGTACCCATTTTGTGTTGAACTATGCTTGGATTTTGGCAGGAACTTCAGACCTGTGATAGAGCGTATTGGAACGGATGCAAGATGCTCATCACACCAGATGGTGCAGGCTGTTCGCAAAGGAAAAGAAGGCTGGTTTCATGTATATTGTCCGTCAAGTCCTGTCTGTACTGATGATGGGAAAACATGGGGCCATATGGTAAAAGTTTTAGTAACTCCATGTCTTTAACAGAAAAATAGTGTAGTTTGTGTTCATGTAGTTATAATTCTTCTTACAAAGTTTACAAAAGGGTTACTTATTTTGAGCAATTTTTAAACATGTAACATGGTACATGCTTCATACAGAACATAAGATGCTCGGTAATTATGTAATCATGCCCTTGTATACTGAAAAATATTTACTGACCAAGAAAAACAGAAAATAAATGTTCTTTGCAAAATGCCACTGAAAGGATATTTTCTGAATAATTAAAGTCTCTTCATATATACTCATAATGAAGCTTCAATATTTTAAATCTAAATGTGAATTTTTTGTTTTGTTTTTGCAGTTCACCCTTTAGAATATAATATGCTGGATAAGTTCGCTTGATGCTATAATTTGACAACAGGAGTGTTTATTCCAAAACACATAAAAAACACAGAGACTCTTGGTTTCTTTCATAATTATCAAGGCGGATAAAAATTTCACTAAAATCGTTGACATCTTGAGCCAAATTGAAGAAAGTTCTGTAAATAGTGGAGGCACCAGAGTTCCTACAGACATCAGTAAAGAAGTTATATTTGTATTCAGAGATTTCAGAAGTACCCATTTGAATTTTATTTTGTACTATGGCCAACAAATGCACAATTATCTCTCAAATTAACACACTCCTACATGTTGCAACACTATTGTAGTGACCACGGGTGTTGTTCACACCGCTGTCACCACTTTCTGTAGTGCCCGGGTGTTGTGTCCACACCGCTGTCCACAATCTATGTAATGACACGGGGTGGTCCACAGTACCGTCACTACTTTGAGTAGTGCCCAGCCGAGCGGTAAGTTTGGGCGACTCTACTGTGGCCGTTAAAGAGGCCTATCCTGAGAATGGTAGCAATGGCCTAGTCAGAGGCCTTACGGTTATCTAGGTATCAAGGACCGCCTTGGGGTTTGTGGGAGACGAACTGCATAACAATTTTAACAAAAGATTCTATTATCTACTATATATACATAAATATACATGTATGTCACACTATTGGAAATATGTTTCTGCAATCCTGTAGTTACGCAAATTTGTAAATTAATTAACCGTCACGCCACTATTAAATCCCAAGCGTTAATCGTAAAATTTAGAATAGTATTTAATTTCCAAAAGTAACTCACTAAACACTGAATTTGGATAATCGGTCAGATCAGCTTACCTCCTGTTACCAGCCAGAGTATGAAGCAGCCCGACATCTCAACCGATAATAGTTATGAATTATAACTTCCTCAGGCCACAGAATAACGCCATGTCGTAGACCAAAATTACTTCTTGAAACCAATCTTGCAAGTCTGCAAGTCTTTCTGTCGAATCTCTATGCCGAGTCTCTGCCGAGTCTGTGCCGAGTCTTTAACCTAATTTCCTCGGGATTTTATAGTGGTGTTGTGCTGACTCAAATAATTTTCTCAATACTTACAAAATTATCTGGGGCACGCATAAACCTTTCAACAAACAACTGTGAATAAGCTGCCCAGTGTTTTCTAATTATATCAATTAAAGTTTCACTGCCAGCACATTCTGGCTTTTACAAAAAGACTAAGTGATTTACAAATGTTGCGTACATTACACTATCATATCGTCCTCAGGGAGCTTTCAATCAATGCCTTGCCAGGTTACACAAGTATTTCAAATGCAGCTGTTGGTAATGCAGTTTATAATTATGATGTTTCACATAGACTTTATGCAAGTTCTTATACTATAGTCACTGAAATCTCAATATTAAAGAATCATTAAAACATTAAAATTTTCCTACTTTACAATAAAATTGGCTAAAATCTTTTTGTTGCCACAATTCTCATGAAGTCAGTCTATGTGGTGGCTGTATATACGGTCTGTATATTGAAGTTACTGTCGTGCTGGCACAGTATGTACTGAATCTGAGTGTGTCTTGCTCAGACTCAGTAATTGCCGGGTCAGCACGACATTAGTATCAACATTCGGATTGTGTATACGGCCACCACATAGATTGACTTCATGAGAATTGTAACAACAAAAAGATTTTAGCAAATTTTATTGTAAAATAGGAAAATTTTAATGTTCTAATGGTTTAATAATATTGAGATTTCAATGACTATGGTATGAGAACTCTCATAAAGCCTATGTGAAACATCTTAATTATAAACTGTATTACCAACAGCTGCTTTTGAAATACTTGTATAACTTGGCAGGACATTGGTTACAAGCTCCCTGAGGATGACATGATAGTGATAATTTGTGAGATAATTGTGCATTTGTTGGTCATAGTACATAAATAATAAAATATGCACAGTCCATGTATTAAAATACCCATTTGAAATTTGTAGATATTTTTCTGTGTGAAGACAATACCATGCATGTATACTGGACATAATAAGCAGATTGGCTCAAGTAGTAATGCATCTGGGTTGCTTTGTACAGATACTGAGTTTAAGTCTGACCGTTGTATTGATTGCACTGAATGAAGGTCCTCACTTCTTGCACATTCTGCTCATAGCATGTCAGGAGAGGGCTATGACAATTTCTGTCAAATATTTTCCTCTTCTCCATGTATAATTATATTCACCATTACATAAAACACTGATTATCATCTGCAGGTGAAACAGCGTTATGAAGTAATTTATCATGATAAGTCAGTCAGTCAGTGAAGCAATGAGTTAATAAATCAATCACACAGGCATGTCTCAAGTGATGTGGCTTAGTCTCTGTAACCTACAAATGAGCTGTGCAAAGTATTATTGCTGCCAGAAGAATATAAAAGCTTGTACTTCCACAGCTGAAGACCCTACTGCATTGCTGTTGTCGCTGCAAGTGGTTCCTGTCACAGCTTACTAAAAAACAACTTGGAGCTTGTCTACTGCTTGCTTTGCGTGGCCATTCAGCTGCCCAGGAGGCTCTTTGCCTTATGCTGGAGTGGGAACTTATTGAACAAGAGGACCAGAAAATGCAGCTTGTTTCCACACTCCAGAGCACACCCTCCGGTCGGGATAACTACGCGGCTCTTTGTCAGCGACAGTTGCACCTTCGTGAGCTGGTAAGAAAGCAGACTACAGGTGTTTCAGTTGAGATATCAAAATTTAATAGTTATTTGCTGAAAGGAACTAAATTTTAATGTCAAAATTCATCTCATGTAAATTCTTGTATGATTCATCTTTTTGGGAATGAGAGTAGTAAATCAGAATTCAGTTCATAGAGAAATTAGAGCATATTAAACTTAGGGAATGCTTGCTACCTTTCACTTAGAATCTTTTACCTTCTTGTCTCTTAATACTTAGGAACATAAAGAGTTAATACATACAAAACTATAATTTTTTACCTAATGATGAGCTGAATGAAGCCTTCTACTCAAATTTTAGGAATGGCTCTCATATTCGAAGTTCCTAATGTAGAAGGACTTGCAGCAAAAATGTTGACTGTCTTCAAAACCGGCTACATATATGAGCAAGCATTTGCACAAATGAAGTTCTTCAATTAAAAATTTTGCTTGAGAATGACTGATGACCATTTTGCATCACCTTTTCTACACACATGGATCACCATTTATCCAGCAGATATCAGTTGTCTTGTTCCTAGGATTCAGCCTTAGTTCTCACATTGAAATTAAGGTTTATGTCATGATTATTAATTTATTTGAGTGCAGATTGTTTTGAGCTTTGAATTTACAAGCAGTCAGTATTTTAGTGCTGTTATAAAGGAAAACCCTGAAGCTTACTGTATATTTGATTATCGTGCTCTCACTGTGCAGCTGGACACAAAAGTCGTGTATGTAGAAGATGTCACATGTCTTGCAATTAATTCAGTCTTACGATATTTAGTTACTCACTTGTTAATTTTGTAGTTGTTACTACAGCCACTCACTGATTTATGACTATCCCACTTATGACCGCTCACAGTTATGACCAAAATTTCCTTAAGAAGATGTCATTAAAATTTAATTTCAAACATTTTGAATCATGTGCATCAAGTGCTGATTAGCACAGCGCACTCAACATAATTATAGTTAGGTAAGAATGCATTTGCTGGTCCCACTGGTCATGCGTAGGTCTGTGGCAGCTCACCTACTGAAATTGTGGACCTGAATCCTGAGGGGGTGTATAGATGTTTATCTATTGTGACTGTTGTGTGTTGTCAGGTAGAGGCCTCTGTTATGAGCTGATCACTTATAAAGAGGAGTCCTACTGACTGTGGTGCTGTGTGTGAACTAGAATCATAAAAAATGAGGAATCCATGGCCCACATTAGGCCATAGCACCACAAGGAGAAAAAGAAATTATGTATCCACATTAAACAGCTACATGTTTCAGCCAACACGCAGTCTTCTTCAGGCTGTATACTTTTTAAGAGATCTGGCACACATCTCAGCCAATATGTATTGGCTGAGATGTGTGCCAGAGATGTGTAATGCCAAATCTGAAGAAACTCTGAATAAATCGTGTATTCATATTTTGTGCCTGTGGGAATAATTTGTAATTTGTGTTACAGACATTTTAATTGTATAAGTTTATTGCACAGTTTTACAAAATGTAACAAAAATAGGGAGATGGCATCATTTGTTTGGTGAAAGTAAAATTACAAAATGGCCAGAGTAATAAACTTTGAGCTTATTTCAAAACAAATTTAATATTCTTAAACCTTAGGCTTTCATGGCTAGCATTTAATAAGCTGGATTGCCTTTCAGCTTTAGTTAATAATTAATAGTTTTAATCATGTTCAAGTGATCTACAGAAGTTACCACAAGGGATTCTGCAATATAGAAAAAGTCAAAGGTCATGTAATATATATACATGTATGTGTGTGTGTGTGTGAACATACTGTTTGAAAATGTAACATTGTCATATAATATGGTTAAAAGAAAACAATACAAAATATAATACAGTTTCAAATTATAACAGTAGAATTATACCTTGTACATTGTTCAATGAAGTAATAAAATAGAATTTATGCTATGAATAAAATACATTATGTATTATTATACTGGCAGTACTCCTCCAATATATAAAAAGAATTTGAATAAAGAAAATGCTTTAACTGATGTTTGAATTCCATAACATTCCAAGATATGCCCTTTATACAAGTAGGTAAACTATTGAAAACCTTGAGTCCCATATGATAAGAACTTATTTGATAAAGAGACAGATTTGATATTGTTTGATGAATATCAGAGCCATATCTGGTATTTCTGCCATGGATATTTGAATTTGTAATATGTTGCTCCCTGTTGGTAATGACAAAGGATAGTAATAAGGATATATATTATGATATAACAGTGAAAATAGATTTTTGATCAAATTCCTGCCTGAATCTCTATTCTTAGAATTAGTTATTGTTCTTACTATTTTTTTTTCTGCCATCTGAATATGTGAATACAGTATGGAGAATTATCCCAAAATATTGTGCTGCATAGACAGAGAGTACTTTGTTAATAAATTCTTTCCAGGATGAAATTCCTGCTGCTGTTGCTGTGCTTACTGTCACATTCTGAAAAATAGTTTTGTTAACATCTCCTGGGTCTTGTGTCTGTTACAGCAACAAAAAGGAGGACCACGAAAATTGACATTGCCAAGCCGATCAACAGATGCAGATATTGCCCGGTTGCTGAGCTGTGGTTCATTTGGTAACTTGGAGGTCCTTAGCCTTGCCTTCACGCACGTGACAAGTGCGTGTGCTGAACAACTCATAAAGCTGCCATCCCTGAAGTATCTGAATTTGTGGGCTACACAGGTAGGAACTGGTGATGTGTAGATTTGTGAGAACTGGATACACTGAATTGTGTGGTGAGTCACTTTTAATGGATTACTTGAACTGCCAAGTGAAAAACTAAAAATCTGTTAGTGAAGAAAACATCAGCTAGACCACTGATTCTCAAACTGTGCTTTGTAGACCTCAAGTTTTCCATAAAGGGTTTACTTTTCCAATCACAGATTTTAATTTTTACACAATTCTTGAATAAGTAATAATATTTCCTTATGAGAAGTAAGAAGTCACTTTAATTATGTGATTTGTTTAATTTCCACTGTCATCAGTAAATTTTACTGAAAATCATTGTGAGGATGAATTAGTGTGTGTGTGTGCGCGCGCGCGCACGCACGCGCTTGCGTGCATGTGTGAATTACAAAAAACCCGAATGAAATTAGTGAACTTGTGGTTCACAAACCAAACAACTCATAACAAACTTTACTTGAAACCCAAATATGTTTAGTTTGGTATCTGGTTAAACTGTCCTTTCATTTCAGATTAACATAAACATGTTCAGCCACATCTGATCTTTAATTTTTATTGGTCTCGGTATCTGTCCCCCCCCCCAATGAAGAGGTTTCTGCAGCAAAGTGTGTTTGGGAAACGTTGAATTAGACAGTCAGCATATGGATCAGGGTCTTCTGTGATGTGATGACATGTTGTTTCATAGACTGCTACCGACATATTGGAGGAACTGCTGCCCCCATTTGCAGGATCTCTCCAATCCTGTAGATGGGGGCAGCATGTTCCTCTGAAACATTGGTACCTAAGTAACCAAACTAAATATACCATGATCTGTATGTTCACAGCTGTAAGAACTTTAAATATTCTCAGGCATTGGTTTGTAACAGTGCGATCTGTCGCACATAGTTACACTAATTAAAGTATGAGGTGAAGGTATTCTAACACTTACTTTTATTGAGTATGGTGTGCGAGAAAACAACACTGATTTTCTTTTTCTGTCAGTATCACTTTGCTTTGACTGTTTGGTTAATTTGTACATATGCATATAATTTATTAGACTGACTTTTTAACACACTTTTGACAGTTCATGGAGGACTGGTGTACTGATTTGCATTGATTTGATTTCAGTTTGGTGATGCTGGCCTATTGATGATTTCTGAACATTTGCACAAACTACAAGTACTGAATCTGTGCGAAACTCCAGTCTCTGATAAGGGAATTTCAGCTCTATCTTGTAAGTATGCTAGAAATGGCAATAATTGAATGTCTGTCGTCAGAAGTTCTTCTGCAAGGGAGATATAAATAAATAAATGATAATTTCAATGGTCACATGCAGTCACAAATTTAGACATTATAAGAAGTGCGTAGAAGGACGGTTGCAAGTTTCTAATGTGTTGTTACCTCATTTTGGTTGCCATTATAATTGTGTTGATATATGATATTATTTCTAACTGTTGATGACATTGCCTCACCTACATATGCTCTGCAAAAGTATTGCAGATGAACAAACCCTACCTGAATGCATTTCACAGGCAGGCAAGGCAGATTGAAGCCCATATATGTTAAGATATGACTAACAAGTAGGTGTCTCTTACAGTCATCAGGCATTAGTGGCCACAGCAGAGCCATGGTATTGGTTATTGTGCCTATATATGTAGAGACTGCATTTTCCTGTATATGGGGACATGATAAACTCTCCATTTTTTTAGCTCAGACTGTGGTGCTAATGCACACAGTAGCTAAATTACAGTTTATCCTGATAATGTTTTGGTTCTTGAATGCATAGTTGCAGCCAATACATGTATACTGTATCTCTGAGTACAGAGTTTACTCACCATTGAAAAAGAAGCACTTATAATTCATATGGACAGGATTGCACAGTTCTTGGCACCACGTTGCCCAGGCAACTCAATTTTGCACCATAGCACCTAATACTTGTAGGTCCTCCATTTGGAACTTGCTTCATGTCATTCTTCAGGTGCCTAGAATTTAGAGGTGTTTCCTACATTTTAAAAATTTGTGCACCCCTTTGTGTGTTTGTGTGTGTGGTGCATTTGTGTGTGGGTGGTTTTGTGTGTGTGTGTGGTGCATTTGTGTGTGGGTG
>Ga0123355_10005307_pt1 | contig 18829 bp, 17 predicted proteins | sample TergutEmb28metaG_3_FD_89872 | JGI IMG/M metagenome (GOLD analysis project Ga0123355, IMG submission 89872) | Embiratermes neotenicus P1 segment gut microbial communities from Petit-Saut dam, French Guiana - Emb289 P1 | ecosystem: Host-associated > Arthropoda: Insects > Digestive system > Gut ... | reverse complement strand
CTTCCAAATTTTCAAAGTTTATTCAAGGTAAGTCTCCTCTTCTTCAGTAGCTGGCCTCTTGTGGCCAGCTCATTTCTTTGTCACACACATACAGACGGAAAAGATAAGCCCTTGGAATGGCCCGACCGTTCATGTTTGCTGCTTTATGTTAGCGCGCGCATCCACTAAAACATTCATTAGCCGAGTCCGAAAAACAGCGAAAGAAATCTTCGTTAGCCGAAAAATTCATTAGCAGGGTCACTCGTTAGCCGAGGTATCACTGTACATTACATTACAGTACAGCACAAGTAAAGGTTAAAATTGAAATGACACAATGAAACAGACGAGAGAGAAATGGTATAGATGAACAGGACAAACGGGTAACAAGAAAATTATATAATTATTAATCAAATAAAAACTGCATGGGGCAAGAGAATTGGGATGAAAAAGGAAAAGATTTATAAAGATAAGCCGTACATATAACAGGGCTCTTAACCTTGTACGGAACCAAGTACACTACTGAACAAACAATTTGCTGAACTCAGCAATGTGGAACTCCCAGCTGTTTTGGGTCTCTTCTCATCAGCTTACTGGGGTTTCAAAACCAATCTGGATAAACTAATGAATAACACATCTTCCAACTTCTGAGTACCAAAGTTGAGAATGTGTGGCACTACACCTCCGTTCCCCTGGAAGTCCCCAAGGCATGATGGTCAGTAACACAGAAACTTCTGTTTACTTTACTTATTTTCTACTCGAACCGTTGCTTTTGCAAAACACAATGAGCTGGCACAAAAACATAGCGATATATGCCACACATGCAAAAGTTCTGATACCACACCTAATACCTGTTATACTTATGCTGAACCATCAGCCTCATGACCATACATCTCCGTAAGCAAACCACATCTACTCACCGGAGGTGGTGGTTGTGGTGGAGGCGGCTGCATCTGGGGTGCTGGAGGAGCCATAAAGCCTGGCATTGGTGGAGCCGGAGCTGCCACTGGAAATGGTGGACGTGCTGGAACTGAATATATTTACAGTGAGCAGTAAGATGCACAGATCAACCTGTTGCTCACTGAGACACAGTGAAAGGTAGCTTCAAATTTCAATACACAAAAACTATTACTTTAAATGGAACAAGAAGCAAACGGTCAGTATATATCAATCAGCACAGCACACTGATGTCAGAACTGTATTATCACAGTACATGGAACTGGAACACTACATTTTGATAAAATTCACTTTGTCAGTTCGCTTCATTACGAATATAAATAACCTTTAGGTGTACTGCACATTGATAACACCAGCAGCATAAAACTTCTGCCCACTTTTAGACACTTTTAATACAGTAATTATCCAAATATAAAACAATACCCTTTTCGTAATTCATAGTTTGAACAATGGGAGTCACCTGAACATCACACATGCTCTGTTCAACTGTACACTGTGAAAAGGGGTTGTTTTATAAGGAGGGTAGTCTTACATGTGGAGAAATGTGGCCAAGAGACGAAATGAAGTGAAGTATTACATTAGTTACATTATACAAACATTTCATAACTGATTTCTTACCCATCAGTGGTGGCTGCCTCATGGGCATCATCATCATGCCTGGTTGGGGTGGCAGAAGTCCAGGTGGTGGTGGCAGTGCAGCCATGGGTGGCAGGCCCATGGGAGCAGGTGGAGGTGGAGGTGGGGCTGGTTGTTGTGGGGGTGCTGATACTGGTACTGGTGGAGGTATGGGTTGAGGCTTGGCCTGAGCAGCAGGTGGGGCCAGTGGTTTTGACACAGGAACGGCGGGGGGCTTGGGGGCTGTCGTCATGGGAGGAGGAACTGCAGGTTTGGTGCCTGGGGGTGGTGGCAGGGACTGCATGCCACTAATTGGTCGTGCGCCCACAGGTTTTGGTCCAATCTTTTCCTTCTCTTCATCAGGTAAGAGCCCCTTCACTTTGTGGATCTGGTGGATCTGTTCCTCCAAAGTGATATTGGCACGCGCAGCTCGTGTTGCTGCCTCCACACTGGATGTGTGTCCATCCCATGTCACCTGCGTGTTCATGAGTGTTAACACAAAGGGTTTAAGTTTTATTATAAAACTACCAAAACACCGCACTGAGCTTTCCTTACTATGTTGCTCTTTGTCACATCGGGGTGTGTTAACCAAATCACTGTGGATAGCAGAAGAAGCAATCAAAACTATAATACTGAGACGGAAGTGCAATATACAGCACAACCCATCCACCAAACTGCTCCATGACAGCACTGTGACACTAGTGAAGCGTGCATGTTGCAGACATTCAGATATTCGCAAATACTGTCGAACATTCCTACTGTACACAAATACAGACACTGGCACTTAAACTGCAGTGTCTCCGTTACACTCACATAGTTAGCTAAAATTCATGCATTACATTTAAATGCACCTTACAGTACCTTTTCATCTTTGCGTTTGTCTTCTTCTCCAATCTTCTTGCCAATGGCAGTTTCCTCATCACCCACACCAAAAATATCTGTACGTCGCTCTGCCAGTTGCTTCAAGCTGGCTTCAATAGCAGAGCCTGCAAGGCAATGCATATCAGTTAGAACTACACCTATATAATATTGTAAGCAGTGGGTGTTAACATGGCTGTGTGCATGGAATACCCACAGACAACCACAAGCAATGCAAATAAAATGTGAACACAAATAGACACAGTTAATGCTGGCAATGAACAGATCAATCCAAATATTACTAGGTTTTGTGCTACACAAAGAAAAGTGACTATATGAACCAGTGATACTAAATAGAGAGGCAGGCAGTCCTCATCATCAGGAATGGCAACTATAGAGACTCACTGATTGACTCACCATTCAACCACCTGCTTCAGGCCGGTTGACTCACCATTCAACCTCCTGACTCAGAATGGTTTACTCACCATTCAACCACCTGACTCAGGGTGGTTGACTCACCATTCCACCACCTGACTCAGAGTGGTTGACTCGCCATTCAACCACCTCACTCAGACTGGTTGACTCACCATTCCACCACCTGACTCAGGATGGTTAATTCACCATTCAACCGCCTGACTTAGGCTGCTATCCCGAAAATGTTTTACTGAAACTAACACCACTGCCATGCAATCTGTGTCATTACACATGCAGTTCCCAACATGTCAAAGGATCATAGTGACCTTCAACTTCAGGGTCAAGCAGTCAAAGAAGAACAGCTTGCATGGCTCTTCTTCTGGGACTTGCTGACCCTGAATTTGCAGGGCACTATGCTCATTTGAAGCAACAGGAAGCACTCATCCTGTGGCAGAGCATAACATCACAGAACACTTGAAACTTTAGCAGCAGTGCTGTGACAATCTGAACACAACTCAGCCTGCACTGCTACATGAATGCCTGAGCATTTGTGATCTCATCTACATAAATAAGAACAAATACTCCACCTGGAGCATAGACTGTCTCCTGATTTATCTTATCCTGGATCTGTCGGTCTCTCTGCTCAACCCAACGAGGATCCAGCAATCCAATTCTCATGTGCTCCTGAACTTTGGTAGCTGGAATCTTCTCTCCAGTAAGTGGAGAGATAAGCAACTCGTCTGGAGCTGGAGGCCGTGCCATCTTCACAGCTAAAACCAAGAACATAAAAAGTATGAAGGAGATAAAGTCCAAAACACATGATTAAAAAATGACCTTACAGATGTCCATTTTGGAGAACATACAACAAAACAATGACTACGATACATCCAAAGACTGGCAGACAGCAAACAGCCTACACAAATGCTTCAGTGGATACTGCCTGGACATGGGAAAAGGGAAAAAGAAACCGCTGGACGAAGGCAATTTGTGATGAAATTGTACAAACAGGAGAATGACAGGAGGGAAGAAAAGAATGGCAAGTGGGAATCTGATGTCACTAACATCAAGCAGACCAAACCAAATTTAAACAATACAGGTGACCTGCAGAGCACTGAATGAACAGTGTTACAACACACACACACACTCTAACATACCTTGTTTCGGATCATAACCCTTCTTAACCACCACTTTATCAGGCGTTGGAGGCAATGGTGGTGGCTGCAGTACTTCACGAGGAGGCACAGGTACAGCCTTCTTGCCAGTGCCTGATGATGCCGCAGGTACAGGCGTAGCAGACTCATCTTCCTCCTCACTCGATTCTTCCTCCATGTCTTGAACCTGTGACAAGGAGAAAGCTCAGATAAAAGTGGCAATGGAATGTCAGATACTGCTCAAAATACCCTATATATATTTCTATGATAACAAATTATCATTTCACCACAGAAACTGTAATGCTGGCTTACCTCTGAAGCCAGCCACTTCCAACAATACAGCAGTAGTGTACGTCATTTCATGCCAAAGAACTGGACAGCAGATTATTACTAGTGGAAAACCACAACACTTCTTTCACATGCACCACTTATTTATGGTAACAGCTGACAGAGGGACCATACCATTTGAGACTACGAAATTCACAATTACACTTGAAACAAGCTTATTTTCATTTGTGGTTTATTTAACGATGCTCTCTGTTGCTCATACCATGAGCCATCAAATTAAAGGGTGATCAGCAAATAATGACCTGGACAGGATGTGCAAGAAAGCGATTGTGGCCTGGCATTGGCCTTGTTAGATTGCTAACCCTCGGGCGGGATTGCCAGTTTCCAGAACAAGATATTATTATATCACAGGCAATATAATCACTCAAGGTTTTAACAGAATTTTAACACTGGTGTACGATTTATGGGATACCATATGGCATTGAATTTAATGTGCATTACATGTAACGTGTTTTAAATTTCATGTAAAGATGCCCTGACGATGGTCTGATGACCGAAACTTGTCGCCAGTAAGTTAAATAAAAAAATATTGTTGTGTCTGACTGCAACAAATAAATGTATTATTGTCTTTCCAAGCCATAAACCACGTACCTTCTGAAACTGAGTGCCAATGATTCCAAAGAACTCTGCATTGTGTTACCTGTGTATTATCCTTTGCCTCTCTGGCTTCCTGGTCGTCCTCCTCCTCTGGCCGCTCCTCTCCCCTCTTGTCCTCTTCTTCACCCTCTTCTTCTTCCTCATCCTCTTCCTCCTCTTCACTTTCAATCTGCATCTCAATCTCATCACCTTCTTCAATACGTTCCTGTCACATTCAACAAACAAATATACAGTATATATAGGTATACAAATTTATACAAGAATATTCTGCATAACAATGTTACACTTCTTCTTCTTCTTCTTCTTCCATTGGACTACAGCCCACTGTAGGCTTTGGCCTGCCGAACGATGTCCTTCCATTTTTTCCTATCTGCCCCCAACTCTCTCCATCTTCTCACTCCCAGCACTTGAAGATCTCTTTCTACCCCCTCTTTCCATCCTTTCCTGGGTCTTCCCCTTCTTCTCATTCCTTCCAGTTTTTGAGTGAAAATTTTTGGCCATCCTATCCTCCTCCATTCTCTCTAAGTGACCTAACCAGCTTATCCTTTGCCCTTTTATCCATTTTACTATATTTTCTCCTTTGCTCATCTCTTCTAGCTCTCGATTCTTCCGACTTTTCCATTCCCCGTTTTCATATTTAGCACCATATATTCTTCTAAATATTTTCCTTTAAAAAATTAGCAGAGCTTGTTCTTCTTTCTTCATCAACGTCCATGCTTCCGCTCCACACAACACTACCGGTCAACAATGTTACACTAAAATCATTAAAAACTCACACAATTACAGTTGACATTACAGTTACATATATACAGCAGTGCTGTATGTCATTTCTTGTCACAGGTCTACACTAGGTACATGGAGTGCAGCATGTGAGCCACTTCTCCACCTTCATCACTTCTACCCACATGTGGCTTGCCTGAATTCAAGCACTGTCATGTTGGGATCCTTCATAGCAGCAACCTGCATCTAAATATGATTATGGTCTTCCATTCTAAACCACATCATCATGCGAGCTTCCTACCTGGTTTGACGTTCAGATGACCATGCAACGTGATATATTCTTATAATAAAACCAACTAGATGCACTAATTTCTCAAATTTATTTTGGAATAAACCTCTACATGTTTCAGTCAGTTCCTCTGTCCATCAGCAAGAGTTTTGCACTGTACACACAGCAATACCTGTATGACATGTTGAGTTTTATTCCAAAAATAAATTTGAGTAATTAGTGCATCTAGTTGGTTTTATCATATGATATATTCCTGCCCGGTCTTTATCGTTGCACCGTGCATTTCGTAGAGTCATTTAATTAGCACACCAACTGATGAACATACATAAAATTTTTACATTAAAACATTTAAAACGCTCCAACATGTTTTGATCCCAAGATCATCTTCAGGGAGCTACACTGTTCCTTGCTAAGTCACATATTTAAAAACACTTACTGATTAATTTCCTTATATTAACTTGGTGTTGTGGCAGCAGGTCATGTTTTGTAAGTCGCATGCTGCTGAGAATGTGCCTGACTGTGGGTGATTGAATGTAAAAATTTTATGTATGTGCATTAGTTGGCGTGCTAATTAAATGATTCCTGCCTGGTGTTGCAAGATACAGTTGTGTTATTTTGTGGGTTATGCATCCCAAAACAGCATGCAAATTAATTGCTTCGCATGATTTCAAGCTTGTGCTTCACAGTAAGTCAGGTCATCACTCTTCTAGGATGATATGCAGTGTGGACTGGTAGTTACTAATTTTCTTGGTCTGCCTGGACCAGTGACGACGGGACTGATCAGCTGTCCTGAAATGTCAGTAACTAACTACCAGTCAGTGCCGTGTAACATCCCATAAGAGTGAAAAGCTTAATCACTTTTGGTCCATACCTTAATTTAATTTGGGGCAATCTTTACTAAGCACAAACAGTAAATGTGTACATTCAATTCAACTCCTCATCACATCATCATCATCATCATCATCATCATCATACGCAAAATGCCATAAAAAAATGTTTCCATACATCAAATTGCTCCTCGGGCTTCTAAAAGACGTTCTGGTCTGTTAGCCATCAGAAAGAGCCTCATAAACACATTGCGTGGGTAGCACTAAAGTTTCACAGTCTCTCTACACTTTCTATGCAGGTGATATGCTTTTAGTTACAGTAAAGCCACTTGGTCTCCAGGATGAGATATGAACCTCCAACCTCCCATCTGTGAGGCATTTAAGTGCTACATACTCAGCCACGATACTGAGCACAAGTGTCATTACAAACCGACAGTAAAGTTTCACAAATACACACCTGCATTAAGACACGAGCTCCAACTTCATCAGGTGTGGTAGGAGGCGGGAAGTTGCCTATTTCGAACGGCTGGTAGTCCACTGTCTCCACAACTACGAAGTCATGCCAGTCAATCTGCGCATACGCAACTGCAGGACAAACACATAGAACACGTGTTAAATGCACCACAGTAGAAGTCACATATTTTAAAACAATTACAACATGCACTCCCCTTATGAAGAACATGTACTTCAAAAAGTGCCATTTTGTGAAATTCTGTAACAACATAATGACTTTTCCACTGTGTCACATGTCACAAGTCCACAGCTGTAATAGAAATGGACCTTACCCTTTAGCAATAACAAGCACACAAAAATCATCTCCCACTGCATGACCAAAACACATGCACATGGAATCTCTTGACAAAGTAACAATATCTTCAGAATTTAACATTCATATGTCCGTGCATCGCTACTATATTCGCAGAGTACAACCAACAAGATGCAACGTTTCACAATTTATTTATATCTGTAAGACGCTCTACATGTTTCAGACGGTTTTTCCATCCATCATCAGGAGCTCAAAACTGCACACACAGCATCAGGTATTGGTCTGAAAAATACCTGACACTGTATGTGCAGTTTTGAGCTCCTGATGATGGACGGAAAAACCGTCTGAAACACACAGAGCGTCTTACAGATATAAATAAACTGTGAAACGTTGCATCTTGTTGGTTGTACTTTGCAAATCTCTTCAGAATTAACAAAACATGAACACGCACATATCTACCTCTTTCTTTTTCCAGTTCTTCCTCCTCCTTGCGTCTTTGAGCCTCCTGATACTTGATCCACTCTGATCGGTATTTCACCTGATCTAAAATTATATTAATCGAGCTGCATTCTTCTTTCAAACGAAACATCAGATCTTTAGGAGGAATGAGAACCTACAAATGTTAAAGTTAAAAACAATTAAACTTCTTTGAAACCTTCAGTATTAAAGAGTTCAAATTCCTGTACAATTGTCACAGCCTAACCTTTCGAAGGTTTTATCTGAAGCAATAAATTACTTTGATAAAACATGTGAATGTACATTCCTTTGCATTAGGGCTTACGAAACAAGAACAAATTCAAAAGTATCAACTGCCATCTCCACACGCATTTCATCCCCAATTTTCCGCTTCATGAAACTTTACAAAAAATCGTATATTATTTGTTGCATGATGTGCACACATATTCATATTTTATGACTAAATTAGGCCAAACTTTGAACTATAAGCAGAAAAACTGTTGTACATGAGCTTTAACGGACATGACATTAAGTGTTGTGAGGCTTGTTGACTTATCACACATTGTAAACTTCTCCAATAAATGACCACAGCAAAGTATTCTAATTTACAAACTGGTAAAATGTGCACCATTTAATTTCCTTTACTCTCAGAAGAATTGGCTCACCTTTGTGTACTGTTCCAGAAGTTTGGTGAAGTACTGGAAAAGAGAATGCTGAGGTCGAAGGAAGTCAAACTGGTAGTTGCGCTGTTCTCTGTTCATCAAGTTAGTCAGAAACTGACGGCCGTTACGAGCCACAAACTGTGCCGTCAGCTTCACAATGTCCCTGCACACACACACACACACACACACACACATTAACTTAAGCTGCACACTCTGTTTAGGTACGTACCATCGCATACTGAACAACGAATTTTTATACAAATAATTAAATGCTGACACATCAACACATCACCATATTGCCTCAAGCAAACATCTGAAGGTATGACTGCTGTAGTAACAAATGCACCTGACTTGTACACAGCACATGCTCAGATCAAACCACAACTGGGTCACCATGTATCCTTAATGACATTTTTGATGTCATTCCTCAGATGGTACCTCAACTATGCCATAAGCACTTCTTTCTCAGTCCTTTCTCATTCATCACAAAAGTCATTCTTCCACTATTCGGTGCTATACAGTGTGTGACATGACACCATCACAAAATAAACCTTACATTAATGAAACTCATTTTCATTAGTACGAGATTCTAATTAAAAATCAGCTAAATAACTCGACAGTAAACAGCAGTTTTGAGAACCTCAGACAGCCAGGAAATTCCTTGCCCTTTACAGACCCCAAAGCTTCACAACTACATGAACAACAGCCACCAAATAAGCAACATTCACACCCCCCATATTGCATCTTTATATCAATTTTAATACTGTCCTCCCCCCATCTAAGCCTACGTCTTCCCTAAATCTAACTGCCTTTGACATGTACAGTCCTCAGTCAACACAGAAACCAAACTCACCCAGCATACGCAATAAGATGATTTCACAAAATCCCAGCATACACAATTAGATAACAGTAATGTAAGTACAGAAACTTTGGCGCAATGTGTCTACAGTTTCTTGTTTTCAAGCTTTCGCTGTGTTCTAAATGTAATGTGTTCCTTTTTGGGTAATTCCCCAGCGTCTAAGTTCTAATAGCCGACCTTTCGGAACTCACTGTCGGTTCCATCTTCACAGGCAGGTGAATGAATACTTTATTCACCTGCCTATGAAGATGGAACCGAGTTCCGAAACGTCGGCTATTAGAACTCAGACGCCAGGGAATTACCCAAAAAGGAACACATTACAGGTCTACAGATTAATGAACATGAAGTATGCAGCCATCTACACACACGTGAATGAACCGCAGGAACTATTTACGTGATTCCGAGAACGACCACAGTTTGCCATCAGCTTCAGATGATAACAATGTCTGCAACAGCAGCTCATCGAAGAGTTGAATGGGCTAAATATTGTGATCAAAATTCTGTAGGCATGCTACATGATCCACCGATCCCAATCACCTTGATTCATAAACCCACACAATACTAATGCTTTCACTGCGTACATACACGTTACTGCGCAATGAAAACTGTGACACTGAAGGAACAATTCTGAACATGGCACATTCTGGAAACTGTGTGAATGACAAGGGGAGTCGCAACATCCAATGCCACAATGGTAACATCACCTCAATTACACATAACACAAGAGCACATTGACATAAAAATTGTGAGATCAAGGACAAACCAGATGTTCGATATTCTTACTGCTGCAGCGCAAAGTAGAGCAGCACTTTGAGGACAGAAAATTATAACAATGATTGAATCTCAAGGTCATCTAAACAATATCCAGAACTTTAGCCCCCATGTCCAAGTGCACGTATATGCAAGGTAAAGCAATCCAAGTAGATGCCTGGATGGGCTCTGGGAGTTCCAGGAGTTTGGGGCTCCCAGATCTCCAGATAGTTGGCACATGAAGGTGGTAAGGTGGTAAGGTTATCAACCCTACGCACTGGCCACCTTTACCCTCACGAAATATTCCTGGTACTTCTTTCTGTCACAGGCTGAGTTGACCCCAGGGCCATAGTGCAGCCAGCAGGATTAAGTCAATGAGAAATTCTGATGACACCATCAGGAATTGAACCCGCAACCTTCTGGCTTGTACCACAGTGCTTCAACCAACTGCACTGCCATGTACCCCCAGTTCAAGTATAACTGTCTCCATTACAAAGAAAGGGTTATGCCATTTAGGGAAATAATCGGTGTTTATTCTGAGTATCATATAACACACAGCAGTTGGTGGCTGGGACAGCACAGTCACTGTAGCGAATGTGCTGTGGGCTGGATGCTCCAGAGATCAAATTCCCTTGGAGATGAAATTTTCTGTGCCAGTCCAGACCAGCCCCAAGGCCCAGCCAACCTCCCGTACAACAAGTACCAGGTGTTTCACAGGCGGTAATGCGGACAGGCGTGGTGTTGACTGTCCACCGCCTTCTAGTGCCGAGGTTACAAATGGATTGAGGCTAAACATCCGCCTCCCCTCTGTGTCTGCACACTCATGTCATGGGGATGACCTTAACCTTCACACATAGTACTCAAAACATGCTGAAGTGTTCAGAGTCAATGCAACTTACAAATCAAGGGCTGATATAGATGGTGGATCAGCAATGAACTCAAATTCTGCAGGCGGATCCTTAGGAATAAAAGGTTGCTCTGACACCTGCTTCAGTAATTCCTGTTGCTGTTTCTGTTGAGCTGATGATAGAACAGTCTTAAGCTGTGGCACTGGAACCCCTCCTGCACTTGGTTCCTGCCCTGTTTAACACAGTTTATTAATAACACTAAAAAAATAGAACTCCATAACTTTCCAATAAAATATCACGTAGAGGTACCAAAACCAGATAAAAGATGGACAAAACAATGTCCTGTTTAAATTCACATAATGTGGAAGTGTCGGTGTCTAGATAGCAAGCTTATCGAACTCAGGACGTCTCTGTCAACCAAATTACATTGGCCCAAGACTGGTTACAGTTTTAAAAAGAAATGTCTGATTAAAGTTAATATAAACGGACTACTCACCTCTCCCCTCACGGAAATCCTTAACTTTAAACTGATAGTATGCATGGTAAGGGTCACCAAAATTCAAGAAATTGAACTTCGGATTTCCTATTTCATTCTGTCGTATACGGGCTTCAAACTCCGGGCCATTTCTGGCAACAAAACTTGCAGTCTTGTCAACAATGTCTGTGGAAAGAACAGTTAAGGAAATCCGCAAACATGTAGCTAAAATAACTGAACAGTCTATTGTCCATGTACTTGTGTAAGGTTGGAATCACAGGAATTGATGAGGGGGAATGTTCCACACTCAAACATAAAACCACATGCACAGCAGTGTGGTCCAGCACAAAGCAGACAAACACAAAGAAGTCTTGACAAGCTCAACACCTCAATCAGTTCTGCACAGTAAAACCATTTCTGTGATACATGCTCAAGGTGAGAGGCACTTCAGACAGTCACACAGCACACTATGCTGCAGTATGTCACTTCATACAATCACACAGCACACCATGCTGCAGTATGTCACTTCATACAATCACACAGCACACCATGCTGCAGTATGTCACTTCAAATACGTGTCATATTCTGCCTATATTAATGTAAAATATAGATTACATTTGTTCAGATGGTTAAATGTTTTGAAATGTCCATTCAAGTCACTTTCCAGTTTCTCCAGCATACAGCATACGATCTCCAAGAGCCGACTGCTTCCATCCATTTCCTTCACCTCTTTCCCAATATTTCCCACTATTTTATCTTCCTCCTCTATCATTCTCCTCCAGCTCCTTTTCTGTCTTCCACTCCTACATTGTCCTTGGGGGTTCAAAATCAAAGTCTCTTTCTCAATGGCAGAGGAATTGTTCTGCAGTGTTTTGGAACATGCATGCCACATTTCCATGGGCTTTATCCTGCTTACCAATAAAACTGTTCCTATGGCTCCTCTCACAAACAAGTCACACATGTTAGTAAGATAAATGTGTTCTACGATACAATTTACCCCATTCTGCTACTACCTTAGCAGATTATTTTTTAAGTGTATGATATAGCAAATAAAATGAAATCATCCACGCATTAGTTCTTATCCACATAACAATAACTGAATAACGTAAGTATTCTGTTAACTGTATCAAAACTTCAAAGAAACAACAACTTGCACAAAATAAAACTCATTTCATTGTACAAACTACACCTCTAATATGAAATACACACACTGAAGCATACAAAATTAAGTTATAACACGGAAATATCTGGCAGGAAATACTAAACATAATGTAGGTTTGTCTACCATCACCAGAATGCAGAGCAAACTCACAAACCAAACACCAGAACGCAGTGCGAACTCACATACCAAACACCAACAATAAGTTACTTAAAAGAGCAGCAAATTTCAAATGTTGTGGAAAGACAGTAATAAACCAAAATGATACTCATAAACAAATTAACAGTAGACTAAATTCAGGCAATGCTTGCCGCCATTCCAAGGCAGTCCTTCTGTCTTTTGCAAATTTGCACTACACAAGCAGTGCAGCCACTTTAATAGAATTTCAGAACTCCTGACACTTGGCACTGCTGTCATCTGCTTGGATCATAGCATTATTTGCAAGTGTGTCAGCTAGCTAACACTGACTGCCTAGTAAGCAAGTGATCACATCCCTTGCTAGATCACATCTGCAGCCACCTGCCTTTATTCTGGACTAGCAGGATCAAATAAAGGACAACACTAAAACATAACTGAAACAGAGCATGAGGGAGTCAACTGAATTTTATCTGGAGCTCAGTTCAAGAACAGTGTCAGGCCCTGGCAAACATATTAATGAACTGTCATGCGCCAGCTTCTCAAGAAGGGTACTACTCAATGGATAAAACTAGTGTATGAAAATCCTTGCAATGATCTAGTTCACATGTAACACATTTGTGATTTTCAACAAAAAAAAAACTCTGAAAATATCTATCCTCATGTCACAGAAAGAAGAATGTTTGATGGGAGTTGATGGTGGCTGACTGTTCCTGCAAGCCACCAACAATGTACCTTCCCTCTGTAAACAATGCTAACAAGACTAATGAGGCAGACAACATGAATAAATAGTGACAACTGGTGCAGTTACATGTGAAGGTAGTTGTTAAACACACACATAAGAGAGAACCTATGTTCATTCCCCTTGCACTGACAGATTTGTTAATAAAACGCTTATTTCATAATTACCATTAACAACAGAAACAACACTGTCTATAATATCACACACGACTAACAAAGTTACAAGCTTCACTACTACATCTGCCTCTCCTTTCTAAGTAAAACATTTTACCTCTACATTAATGAACTAATGCTGAGATCTCCTTTCCTTCACTCGGAATGGAAAAATTACTTAAATTTTGAACCATGTGGATGGGTATAACTTATGTGTTAATAAGAAAATGAACCACCAGCATTAACAAGATACCTTAACTGTGTGATGGTTAATGTAATCCCAGTAAGACCAAGGACAAGTAACTGCATCATGACTTCGCCATACAGAGTTTTCGTTCTAGCTACAGGACATTATGCACTTTAAGAAGAAAAACTTTCTGTATCCATCTACAAAAGGCGCTATGAACAAACAACATTATGGAGCCATATTACGGTCAAATAGGTCCACTTCAGACTTAGACCCCACGCTTCTGCCGCATGTCAAATGCTGCATTTTGGAAACGTCCAATCTGCATCGCTCCAAGTACCACTCCTTATGTAGCCACTTCTACACAAAAATCTCATTTTTCTTGTATGCCGCAGTCTGGACTGCATTCTACTACAATAATTCCTGTATTTTAAATGGTACCAAGTGCCTGTACATAAGGATACTTCTCACCTCAGGTGGTGGATAAATAATACCCACGATTGGCTGTGCTGTTGGTGTCTCAGGCTCATGATTTTCGGCCGGCGTGCTTATTTCCAATGCCGGCATAATTAATATTTATTCAAGCAGCACTAAATAACGGTTCTCACAACATACAACAGAAATCAGTTCCCGACGAAGTACAAACGACACACATCACATCACTGTGACAGCAACACAGATCATCTATGACGACAGCAACGAGCATAGATCATCAAAACTGATCCATGTCATCAACGGTTTTGACTCACCGACTTCACACGATGGTCACCACGGACAACTTGAATTTGTCACGGATTAGAGCCTGGTCATGGCGCTCGCCCACCGATCAAATATATGGTTGTAACGGCAGGGTGGCTATAGGAGTCACCTGTGATCCGTGATGTGCATCCAAAGCAAGATCCTGTGGCGATTAGTATCTAATAAAAATCAAAATCATCTAGATTTTTGTACGTACTCAAAGAGTAACATAAGGAACATTGATGTGAACTTTATGTTTACGTTACATAACATTTAGGCATGAAAATTGTATCGTGACCGGACCATACGGTTACGCTTTCGCCGTCAAGCATTCGACTTCGCGGTCTACCCCAACCATGGATCAGACCCCAACGCTGTAATGTGGACACAGTTGGCAACCCAAGTGTCAGTTTGGTACGAAATAATTGTCAGAGAGAAGAAGTTTCACGGAGTACGCCAAATGGTCTAGGATCCGTGGTGTTCTGTATGCACTGTGGTTGCACTTCGTAAACAATTACGTTTCCCTTAAAAATCGTACTTGCAATATTACTATACACCTTTGCTCAGTTTCACCATTAACTATTTTAAACGAAACTGTTGGATTTGAGTCCACGTAGTAACTAGGATATTCCCTAGTGGGGTACAATTTCCAGTAGGAGACAAAGAACTTTGTCAGCGCCACTGTCCAATCCGGTTTTGGGGCCCGCCCGATCACTTATCCAGTGGGTAACTAGATCTGACCCCTGGGACACACCAGCAGAGACATGTAACACACACCATCTAAAACTGTGGTTAAAGAATGTATGGTGCTTTACCCCCACTACATGTCTTAACAGTGGATGCATTAACCACAAACTTGCCTTTCTTGAAGGTTCCCAGAAATAGTGTGGAATTTCCTCTCCCTCTTCCTCCTGGTATTTCCAACAAATTCACTTCGGTATTTCATGTCACATTCGCAGGTCCTTGTGATATTTTTGTTCCTCTAGTCATATTATGCTGCATTATATTGGGTTGAGTTCAAGAGAAACACCTTTTGACCTCTTTATTGAAAATCAGCCAGTATGGCTGCAACCCTACTCTGTGTGCATCTTTTCCCTCTCTGCCTATGATGAAAGCACACTTTTCATTCCATATCCCACATATTTTAATATAGTATAGGATTATTTCAAGGATGTTTCTAAATAAACTTCTTTTCAATAATTCTGCTCTGTTAAGGACTGTTTTATTTGTGTGTAGACTAATATTGCAGGAAACAACACAACTTGAATGAAAAAGACTTCATATTTGTTTTTACACAAGGCACTGTTCTTCACAGGACAATTTTGTTACAGTAGTACTGAAGTGTGGAATAACATTGAATGTAAAGTACCCACTTTGCTTTTGAAGCTGGCTGCAGTCAAAGTTCATGGCAAGTTAAGTTCCTACAATCCATGTCTTGACAGGTACCAGACTCTGTGTGCTGGTTTGGGAAGCACAGTACTTCACACAAAATATTATTTGGGGGTGGGGGTGAAAATTTACTCAAACTGCTAAGTGATGAGAAGCCATCTGGTTGAATGTGGCTGCATATACTTCAAAAATGGAGACAGTACAGACACTTTCTAACAAACATACTGTAAAGTATGTGTTGTAATATGCCATGACCTTTGATGACACTGTACTTTCAATGTGATCTCACCATAATTATTACAAATAGTAACAGAATGCATTTCTTTTATTTACAATGACTTATTGCACATAAATATTGTAATTTCACACATTTATCTTTCTTTCAAAAATATGTATCTGTTTCGCATGAGTGACAATGGTAAAATAATTTATAATGTTGGCCCACGTATACATTGTCATTGGCTTCCAAAATGGCCCGGAATATTTGATTCAGTTTCCCCCTATTGTACCATAGAGATATCAACTTCCTTTTGGCATGTAAATGACTTCATTCCTTTCCCTCAGCATTTCCTTTCCAACATTCTGATATGCCTGTTGATGTATGTAACATGGCAACAAGCAAGCATACATACATTAAAAAAGAGAAGACTGGAGTAACTGTCAGTGGAAACAGCTGTCATTGCTTTTAAAATAACAGACGATGCGAGTCAAATTAAAGAGAAACTGAGAAATTTAAAAACTCTTTTAAGTAAACACTGGTATGAAACATAAGGACAGAAATATAACCTACAAAACGCTCTCCTATATCAGTACTTATGTAAAACAGACACAAAATGATTTGGTACTACTATTTCTGTACAGACCAAAAAAGGCTTTGTGGTCTCAGGCTGAAGCAGGAGCAGGACGTGTGCCAGTTTCATCACACTACATTCAGTTTGGGTAAATCCAGTGAATACTCGATCTGATTTCTATGAAAATAAAATCTGTCATTATTTAGTTCTGTGAGGCAAAATTATTGTGACTACTGTTATTGATAATTTGCCTCAATTAACTTTACAAGTATCAACTGTATTACTCCTGTAGCACTTCAGTCTCTCTGTGAATTAAGTCTCAATATGGCCCTAACATCTGCCAACTTGTAAAATCATATGCTGGACACAGAATTTGTGTGTTACAGAACATTTGTCACTGAAAAGAGAGAGATATTGTCTACCTAGAACCAAATTATGTGCCTGCTTTCACTGTGATATTTGGCTGCTTTGTTTCAACAAATGTTGTGACTTTAAAGATATGGTCAAGATATACAGCTCTTGAGCAGTGACCCCACCTGTCAGTATCAGACACATTAAGACACTGCATCACTCTGTGTGTTATCAACACAAGGCACTGTCTGCTGTCCCATTCTGGTTACAGAAACACAGTGCTTCACTGTGAATTTCTCTCTCTCTGGCCTAGAAACAGAGACTGGCCATAGCTAAGGGACAAAACAAGGGGGGTTATGTTCACATGATAATGAAGATACATCTCCTAAATTCCATTTCTATAACCACAGTGAAGTGATGGACAACATGCACTACATGTGTCAGCAGTGTCAAGAATGACCCTGAACAGAATCTGTTTTGAATGACAAACAGAAAAATTTTCTTAAGAATGATGGCTGTACAGCAGACTAGTTTATGAACAGGTATTAGTGTTGTGAGTCGTATGGCCAAGTACTCAAAACAACAAATTTTGAAAGGATGACAGAAATTTCCAAAATAATCAGGAAATCACAAACTATTACAAATGTACCTAAAGCAGTGGCTCGCACATACTTTTCTCATTTTATAAAATGAATCCTGAAGATGTTCTTGTGACTGGTATTTTATACATTTTCTTTTGCATCTGGACATTTTACTTCATTTTTACCAGCTTACAAGTTCTAATTCCATTGCCTTTTAACTTCACACACTACATTCTGCTCTGTATTACAAAACCCGTGGTGCAGAAGGCATGTAAAGTGACTACTTATTAGCACTACCAACCCCAAGCCCTTTCACAGGGCTTGGATTATCTCCACAGTACACTGAGAATTTGCAGTTGTCAGCAAATTGCATATATCAGCAGTTTCTACACCATTTGAAATACAGTTTGGTGGTGATAAACATGATGAACATGAAAGTACTGGACATTATCCACTGCCTTTGCATTGCACGCAACGTTGGCAAGACATTTGGCATTGATTTTATGTTTTTATGCTACAAATATTGGTCTCACGTTCACAGAATGTTATGATATCATAAGCATTAACGTAAACAACCTTACAAGTCATCATCATGTATGAATTAATAGAGAGAGACCAAAAGAAGAGGTGAGTGGATTTGTTTGGGCTTGGTAATTAACATCTCATACAATAAGACACAACGCAGAACAAATTCTAATGCACATTATTAAGTAAAGAGCAGCAAAAACAGTACCTAACAGCAAGACTGTACAACAGCACATGGCTGAAGGACAATGGGGGAAATCTTTAACACAGACAAATATGTTATGTTTATTGGACTGTGCATCATCTTAATAGTTGAGTAAAGAGAGACCAACTTGATGTCACTTGCTTTATTATTTCTTTATTTAATGCTCAACATGTTTCGGATGTAAATACATCCATCCTCAGGAGCTTGCGACTTATTTATTGAGTTATTTCATGGGTTGTATTGCTCTGGTTCGATGTGTGTTGGTGTTACGTTGTGGTTTGGCTGTGGTGGTGTGGTATCCGTATG
>Ga0123355_10005306_pt1 | contig 18829 bp, 8 predicted proteins | sample TergutEmb28metaG_3_FD_89872 | JGI IMG/M metagenome (GOLD analysis project Ga0123355, IMG submission 89872) | Embiratermes neotenicus P1 segment gut microbial communities from Petit-Saut dam, French Guiana - Emb289 P1 | ecosystem: Host-associated > Arthropoda: Insects > Digestive system > Gut ... | reverse complement strand
GATGGATCTTCGGGAAGTGAGATGGGGTGGAGACTGGATGGAGTTGGCTCAGGATAGGGACAGATGGTGGGCACTTGTGAATACGGTGATGAACCTTCAGGTTCCATAAAGTGCGGGGAATTTCTTGACTAGCTGCAGAACCAGTTAGCTTCTCAAGAAGGACTCTGCTCCATGGAGTAAGTAAGTATGAAAACTACACACAGGCAATCAGGCATACAACAGAATGAAAGCAAAAAATTGTTGAGGCTTTATTATGTTATGAGGAATGTTGTCATAGTGGCTGCTGGCCATATAAATATAAAGTACTTGTTTTGTTCAGATCCAAAATTGTCATATGGAGATGTTTTCTATGTAGAAGTTCATAAAATATGCCTTTTTGTATATAATGACCAAGAGTGCATGTGAACATTAGTCTTACTCTGTATTTTGTAAACAACATTTTAAAAACAAAATTGGGAGACAAAATGTTCTGCATTAGTTTTTACAGTTTTTTAAAATTTTTAGAATTGTTTAGCACCTATGAAAGAGCAGGTTCCAGGTACACTGGCCTGTGTCTCTAAGATGATTATAAAAGTATTGGAAATATGAGGAATAATACAAAAAGAAATAAAACGTTTTCTTAAGAAATTTAGAGACATTAAATTATGAGGTTCTGTTGGATATTGAAAGCAAAGCATAGCTTGAACATGCCACTGATGTATAAATGTCACACTATGAGAATTTATTAAGAAATACATTCAGCAGTGTTGACTAAGTTGGCATGTCTTACACACCTGTTAACTGATGAATGTCCAGTTGTTTGTTTGTGTAACTTGTGAAGATGATATTTTGGTTCCTGTTACAATTAGATTGGAAGTGCCATTCAGAACCAGGATTTCACTCTCATTGATGACTACATCACTGGCCTCAAAGCCCTGCTTTATCTTGAGAGTCTGGATCAGCAGTTTATTGGGTGGGATGGTCAGTCACCACCAAAGGTCAAACATCAGCGAGGAAAACCAGTTGTTGGCTTAAAGGATCTACAAAACGAGGTAGCAAGTTCTGTGTCTCTCACTCACTCTCTTTCATCATGTATTTTCTGAATTTTTCATAAAATGCAAACAATGTTATAAAGCTAGATTATTCAGATACATCTTATTCAAATTGCATATTGTTTTGCATTTTAAACAGTGCTTGGTATCTAAATATGTCACGCACCATAGTGACAGATTGGGTGACCTTCGTAATTATCATAAATTGCTCATGTCCAAATTTTTTCAAAGTTCTTCTCTATATTGTGCTCTGTAAGTTTTTCTGTTCATATTGTATTGTTGTGTACTTTAACTGATACTCTCCACTGTGCTATAATAAGAATTTTAATTTACATTTATTCATTGATTTGTTTATTCATAGTTTTACAGTCCATTTATCACATATGGGGGTACAACCCCATGGATATAGAATTAGTCATAATTGTTAACTACCACTACTACTACTAATAATAATAATAATAATGGCAATAAATATTAAGTAATGAACAGTCAACTAATTAGAAATATAATAATAATCATTAAAATTATTATTATTTGCTGCTTCCTAATTAGTTGATTGTGATCAGATGTCCTTAAGTATTACTACCATTATCAAATCAAAGATGGTCAGCTAGGTATGGCATGTAGCAAGAATGAAAAGAGAGGTGAGTGCAAGGTTTTGGCTCATAGCACCCAATGTATGACATCAGTTTGAGCAATGACATACACACATCAGTGCTGCTGAAATCTGCATTTCAGCATATATTTCAAAATTTTTGGTTGTATAGCGTGGCATTTATTTTACAATACCATGTTATAGTTAAAACTGCAAAGATGTAGTAGTCCTTTTTTTATGTAAAACTCTTTGGGCAGCACAGCACAGGTACCAGCTGCATTTGTAATTAATATGCAACTTTTATATTAATGGAGTCATTTTGTATCAATTGTATGCACTTGTGTATAAAGTAAAGCAATCCCTATATAGGTCTGGACAGGCCCCAAGGGTTCCATTCCAGGAGGTTGAGGCTCGCAGATTTCAAGACAACTGGCACATGAAGGTGGTAAGGTTGTCAGCCCTACACACCAGCTGCCTTTACCCCCAGGAAATATTCTTAGTACTCATTTCTATTAGAGGCTGAGTCAACCCCAGGGCCATACGTACTTGTGCATAAAGAATGTTAATTACATAGAGTAGAAAGGCATATGTTTTTTATTCTAGCATTGTTTTGATGTGGTAACAGTGTGTGAATGAAAAATCTACACTCTCTTCAGTCTTGCCATAATCCATCCTATTAGGGTTCCTTGCCAGCTGTTTTCTCCCTTCAAGATGCATTACAGTATCAGGCTGAACTAACTTGTGCTTGAGTCACATCATTGGTCTCTTTCCCTTAAATTTGAATTACAAAGCCTTGATTAGTCTCTGTGTGCAGTCCTTGTAGTCATTTCTTATGTTGTGTGCTACTGAAACAACTATTTTCATTACGTATATTCAAGACATAAAGATTCTGTGTGTTTGTTTGGATTTCAGAAATTGCCATATTTTGGAACCTACCAAAGTAAAAGAGAAGAAAAAATTTCAGAACTGAAAAAGCAAACAGACTTACTGGCAGAAGAACTGAAACCTCCACCCAGAATTTATTTTAAACCTGCTAAACCAGTTCCTGCAATAAAAGATGTCCTAGGTCGAGCATTGCCAATGATTGGTCCATATATGAGACTTGATAACAAACAGCAAGTTGTGGCACTAATTGATGATGTAAGTAAATACAAACACATTGAAGTGGCTGCTGCTTCTGACAGTACTGTACAACTACTTAGTACAAGGTTTTTCAAATAATGTTGGGAATATTTAAACTTATGTAACAAAACCTACAAATGCATATGTATAAAATGTTTTATCACATGTTATTAATTACAAACTTGTTTTGATTGCTTTTGCATTCATCATCAGAGTAGCTGTACAAGAGTAAAACCACTCAACTTTATGATCGTTATAACATTGAGTGGTTCTATTTATATAATTTGAGTTTGTTGTATTCTTAGTACTGTCATAAAGCTACCCTGATGATAATTGCAAAAACAATCAAAACATGTTGGTAATTAATTATATGTGAAAAACATATTTCATACATGTGTATTTTTTGGTTTTAGTATATAAGTTTAAATATTCCTTTAATGCATGGATATGGAACATATTAAATGTTGGGAAGTTTATGAAATTTCCTGCTTTTTGAACACAGATCCATATATTCTAGACTCCTAGCTTTATCTTTCAACTCACCTTATCCCATTGCCAGAGTATGGTGGCACCTCAGATGTGAAGTTAACTCCAGCCTTGAAGATGACAGATACTTGTCAAAACATGTTGAGGTTTTAGGCCATTTTCATAAAACTCATTGCTTAAATTTACTTATGCTTAGATGGTTAAAATGTTTTTAGATGCGCAAGAGCATAACTCTACGGTAACTAATATTAAGTGATGAAAGCTTTTGAGTTCTCTAAAAGGTAGGATATTTCTGGGCGCCTGAGGCCTCTCAGTTTTGAAAGGACTCTGTTCCATGGAGTTAGGGAACCATACAGTTTTAATGTAAAATTCAAAATCGTTTTTGCTTAATTAGAAACCGCAACAACAGCTAATGTGCAGTGACATTATAATTAAGCAGTATGAATACTGACATTTTCTTGTGTTGATTTGCAGGACCTTTGTATAAACTGTGGGAAATGCTACATGACTTGCAATGATTCTGGATACCAGGCCATTACCTTTGACCCAGAAACACATATTCCAACAGTGACAGATGACTGCACAGGATGCATTCTCTGCTTGTCAGTGTGTCCTATAATCGACTGCATCAGGTAGGTCATAAAAATTTAGGAATTAATTAAAGATATAACTGAAGGATTAATTTTATTCATCACATGTTCTTCATATACATTTTGTTAGGTATGACAAGGAACTAGCACTGATTGTGCAGTACAGATATCACGGAGTGCATACATGACTCATGTTCAGTTGCGTTGCTGGGCTCATATTGTGCATTGTGTGAATACAGCGTTACTCATAAAACATTAGATTTCCCAATGATCAGTTGTTTCAAAGTGAATGAATGGAAACTGATCCCTAGTTATGGACAGGAAGTCATTTTCAGTAAATACTCATTCATAAAAATGTAATTAGAAGAAAGAAAGAAGGAGAAAACCAGTTCCAATAGGAGATGTCCCGAGTGTGTGTGGTGTGTCAACACCAGTGCAGAATGAAATTTTGGAGGCTGGAAAGACAAGTGCTGAACAAAAGCATTTGTTTTCTGAACAAGAAGTAACATTTCACTGTCTGCTTGTCACACCCTCCTTCTCTACCTGCTGTCCGGCCATATGTGTGAAGTTCGTTGTGAGTCCTTACCAACTGTGGAAGTATTTATGTCTTTTTTCTTCCATTTTATTTCAAGGATAGGTTCGAAGTCTGTCTTAGCTTCAATCCAATGTTGACAAAATCTGCCAGTATCTCTTCCTCTTTGTGGACAGTAAATGAAACTAAATTTTGACATTCCATATGCTGGAAATTTGTCAAGATGTTCTGTCACTATTTCTCTTTAATAATTTATAGTACACCTAATACAAGAAGCTTGTAACTCCTACATATAAAACACTTTCTATATCTACGCTTCAATACTGCTTTGTTAGTGCTTTGTGTGATGAGTGTTCAATATAATGTATTTAAAAATCCCATTCTTATCAATAGAGTGTGCAAAAATAAAATTTTTACCTATCAGTTTAATAAGAACTGTAGATACTAAATTATATTGAAAAGTAGAGTAATTCCATGTGTACCCAAGAACTGATGGCCTAATTAAAAAAAAAAATTACCATGCCTGAAAAAGGATAAATTGAAAGAAAATGTTTGTTAAAAACTGATTATTGGAACATTCGTATTAATGAAAAGTTGGCGTTTTTCATAAGCTGTGAGTCTTCTACCCATTTCTTTTCTAAAATACTTTTAAAGAATTTTAGATAAGTGCATAATAATTAGTGAAATTTCTCTTTCTGTCACTCAATAAATTTCAGATCCTTGATACTGATGTTGTCCATTTTGTGACTGTCGACAAAGAATTGTTACAGACAAGAATAAAAAGGTATCATCCAGTTAAAATTCACAGGCAGGCAAGGTGGGAACTGTGAACTGAAGATGACTAGATCACTGCAGCGAGATAATAATACAAATTATCAGCTTCTTAGCCATAGACCACAGCCAAGAGATAAGGTTTAAAATTCCTCAATGGCCACAGAGCACATTTTCCTCATACATAAAATAAATGTTGTATATATTATTATTGCTGTTACTCAGACCAGTGACAAATTTTACTAAAAATAACAATGTTGTACATAAATGCAAAAAACACATAATGGAACGTAAACCACACTGTATCACCTAAGTCTGTTTGGGTAAACGTTCAATACTGTGTAATTAAAGTTACCTCACAAAGAGGAAAGCAGGGCTTTTCTATGCATGCTGCAGATTTATTTATAAAATAAAAATTATTTGGAAATTCTGCTTTTACAACCTTGTTTGAGGCCTTTCATACTAATAATAATTTCTGCTGTTAATTGACCTGTAACTTTCAGTCAAACTTTGCATGGGTTCACTTTTCTTTTCATTGCACTATCCAGTGATGATAATTACTGTCCAAATTCTCCACAAGTTTATAGGGATCTCTTTATTTTGTGCTTCATTTGTTTCTATCACTTTGCTCACCCAGAATAAATTATCTATGCAAAATTGTCCAGTATTGACTACTTAACAACTATGGAGTCTCTGTAAGTTTTCTAACTGAGGGTGAAATGTTGTCTGATTTTTCCACATCTCATGCAAACCACCTACTATGATAATTCAATTTGTGCTTATATATTACACTGTATCTGATAAATTCTTGAAGATATCTTTATGACATAATCTAGTCTTCATTAATTGCCTATATGCCTATCATCTCTAATTCTTTACCCTACCCTTTCATTTACCTTTATATAACTCATTAATTTCCTCCCATTGTTTAATGCTTTCCATATACTCTATCAAAATCAGTACACCATTTTTTCATTTCCTTTGGTGCTGCACTCTGTATGTGTGTGTGTGTGTGTGTGTGTGTGGGGGGGGTGGGGTATTCTTCCAAAATTCTTGAATGCACATTCTTAATTGTACATCAAACAAGTGTTTTCTGTTTCAGTGTGGTTCCTCGTGTAACTCCGCACCACATCAACCGTGGAGTAGCAGCATAAGGCTATGAGTAGACAACTGGTTTGTTCTCACTTGACATTTTGAAGGCTGAAAATGTTTTTAACATGTGATTGTCATTGAATCATCATACAATGATGGGCTTAATTTTATGAAAATATTTTCAAGTTACACTCAAAAGCAAGTGAGTTAATTAACTAGATTGAACATAACACAACAGCAGTTAGAAAATACCTATAAATGACATAGGTATGATTCATATTCTGTGTTGCTGCAAGTCAATAGTTTGAATCCTTCCTTCCCTCTTCTAGCCCTATCTTGTCTTTCACTTATTATTCCCTGTCTCTTTTTTTGTCCTTATTGGCCCCAATCAAAGGAGGTCTTGTTACCCCATTTGATACCATTTGTCCTGCATCTAAATGATACACCAAACTGGGGCCTGAGAGGAGCTGATTTTTGGCCATTCAAATAACAATCCCGTTCTTTGAACCAAGTCCGTGCAGCACCCTGTTCTGAATCTAGGAGGACCACACCTACCTGCCTATATATAACATCACACACTCATCCTACACACTTTGTCCTTGAAGATGCAGGCAGCATGTATGTCACATCAGCAATGCAACCCACTCCCATAGGGTACCAAAATCCCCAAAACAGCATATTTTATGGGAATATTAACAGGCGGGTGATAATAATATAGAAAAAGTGAAAAAATAATGCACACAGATAGTAAAGTTTAACATAATATTGTTTACTTGTGGGAACACAACACTACTAATATGGTAGTCACAATTTATATGTTGAAATATATAAATAAATAAAATATGCTTCTACCAATCAGTTTCTTAATCAGTGGTACAGTATTCATACGATGTTCTAGACCAGAATAATCTGTTTGCTTAGAGAAGCATGCATTAAATCAAACACCATTTATTACAGTAAGCCTCCAAACTTTACTCTTTTGTCTAAATAATGCCCTTCTGAATCATACTCATATTAATTTTTAGTAAGGAATGACTTTTTCCTGGTAATTAGAAAACCCATAACAAATGTAGCTCCTGGATTAACCTTTTGGCGCCGGAATTATTTTTTTAATTTTAGCACACCCTGTATATAAAATGTGTATAATACAGGAACTAAATATGTTAGAATTATGAAACAAACTGCATTTTGAAGAGGAAAAAACGGAGAGTATATACCATGTTTAAAATATTCAGTACCTATATTTGTTGAATAAATATATAAAATGGAACATTTAGAGGTTAGTGATGTGGTACAACCACTATAGTTGTCGTTAGGCGTCAAAAGGTTAATACATTCAATGGCTTCTTAAATGTATCATTATAAACTATCCACAGAAGGAATGGTATGAACTGCCATCTGACAGTTCTAGGTCCTACAATATGTCAGTGAAAAGAGTCAAGTGCTATTTCCTTCCCTTTGGACTCTTGTTCAGGTTAAAGTGCCTCTGTTTTACATCTCATAGATAAAATATTAACCATTGTTCTATACTGATTGTAGGAGACATGAAGTGAAAGGCTTATATGTATTATATTTTAGTTGAAAAGTTTACTGAGAAATAGGATATAACTCCTAAGAAATGTTACCTTTATATTTAGTGGACCATGTTGAATGTTGTGGTAGAGAAAATCAAGTGTGAATTTCACTGAACTTTTGTTATCAAAACAAAATGTTGAATATCTTTGAAATGTCAAAGTTACATAAAACTTCACATCACAGATTTTGAAGTGCAGTTTCACTTTATGCGAACAAACTGGTGCTCAACATTGTATATGCCAACCGACCGTTTCATTTTCATATCCCATTCGACCCACTCTCTTTCACTAAGATCCACTTCAGGGTAAACATGGCCACTGTCTTCAGCAACTGCACTCCATCCATCCTGAAGCCAGAAATAAAACAATGCCACTGGCAGAATACATAAAGTGGTAACTACCTGGGTCATTGTCAGGTGACTGACTCAAAAAAGTGAACAGTATTAGACCTTCATACAACCTGGAAAGAGTACATATCATAGGATCCATGATTCATTTTTCAAGGTGGTATGTGTGATTACCTACCCCTACAAACAACTCTTTCAAATTGTACAAACTTGGAAGGTTATGGCACTGGAGGTCAATCAAACATATGCTTTAAATCTGTACCTAAAAATATATCAGTACAGCTTATGGAAATTTGTAGTTTGTTTACAATGGCAATGAAAGTATTATGGTGGATTTGAAATGGATCTGAGATACGATACATTTGACATATTCCAAAGTATTATCTGGTTGGAAGGGCCATCAGAAACGATCAGAATAACTGGTAGTTGACAGCAGAGCAGGAAACCTTCCATTATGGAAAAATGCAAGGACAGAACTGTGAGCATGTAGACAGTTCATTCAAGTGCTACTCTTTTCTCTGCACTCATATTAATATAAAGTATACCTTTGTATCCCAATATAAAATATATGTTTACATTTCTGTGATAATGCATATCCAACTCAAAATTACGCACCCTAAAATCAAAGTCTACCAACTCCACACCACGACAATCAAACATCACTATGGTCTTGAAATTTTCATGATCATCTTTGGTATATGGTTGTATTGAATCTTCCAGGATGCCTGTAAAGAAGCAGATTTTCACAGTTATATCTAAAATTAAGCATTTACCTCTAAATAACTTTAGAATTAATAATGTTATAATAATCTAAATACTGAAGTCTCCATTTTAGGTTTCTTTAGGGAGAAGTTGATTTGCAACATGAAATTGAGAAAATTTAACATTAATATTATTGACTTTGGATCCCTGAAACTGAACCAGTGTATATTGTCATAATTGTATGGACTTGCTAGTTTTAAAATCAGCTGTATTTTAAAAGATGAACACAAAATATAAACACTGCCCAATGGAAAGTAAGTACCTAAGTTTATATGAATACTGACAACATAACAGACATTGAGTGTCCCTGAAAATTGTCTTATTTATTGAACCCACTATCAGAACATCAAGTCTGGCTCTTGTGGCAATATGGCTTTCATTCTGAGCACCTATGTTCCATCAAAATGCCTGGAGCCATTCACCCAAAGACACAGTGTCATATCCTAGAAGATATGAACCCACTTTCAGTTTTGATTGTAAGAAATGGGTTTCGTGCTGTACCCGTATGTTATGTGGACATTGTGTGTTACTAAACACAGGTAAATACTGCACAATTCAAAGGGAAACCCAATTATGATTCTTGAAGTCATGCTCAATTTACATTAACATCTTCATATGTCATTCTGAAAAATTTTCCAAATGGCTTAAAAATATATCTCATCAGTTACACCTGCTAGCATAGTAAATTACATTTCAGGGGGAGTAGTTACCAGCAAACCAAACTCTTGGATCTTGTAACAATTGCTGTTTTTGTTTTGTGGCTAAGCAGTGCACTCACTTAAGTTGTTCTCTCTAGTGCAGAGTTTGCACTTTGCAGAATAGTGTATGTTGGCATGTCCCGTATGGTCCTCCACAGTCTCTGATAAGCTCACGTCATGCCATTTATCTGCTGTCTCCCCACATGCTATACATTTCATCTGAGTAAAGAAACAGAACTTTAGACAAAGAAGTTTGCTGTTTAAAAACATAAATTTAACTTCAAACTTAAACACACATACAAAATCTTGACCAGGATAACAGCTTTTCTGGCTGCAGTTTTAATTGTGGAACTTCCAAAATATGAAGCTAATGTGTTAATCACTATACCACGATGTTCAATCAAACCCTCTTGTATGAATTTCATAGCTTAATACACTCACCAAATACAGAGAGATACCCAAAATTTCATACCAAGTACTTTTACTACAAGACCAATAACAGACTCAATAAATTCAACATACCATGGTCTTCCAGGTTATGGCATTGTGTGATGATGGTGCCCACCTACCAGAATGTATGGTATAATACACTGGAAGACCACAAAATGACCTCCACTACTGTGAAGACCCTAAGTTCTATTAACATTTAACACAAATTGGATTGTCTTGTACTGAGGGCTGTATTAATCTGGCATGCAATGGCACTTCTAAGCAGAGTTTAATATGTACATAATGTATTATTAAAGATACTTACTTTCAGATACCAGCAGAACTCAGGCTGATTTGTGTGTATCTTTTCAATACACTCCAGTGTTGCTCGGATCTGCAACCCGTTTTTCTTCAAGGGAGTTAGAACAAAGTACATTCTAGTTAGATGGTTTCATTACAGCAGCTATTTACTGTGTGTTAAGTTAATGCAAGACATTGTGCTATTATATTTTTAGTTGTAATTAGCATTCAGTTACACTGTTAAACAAATGTAAGGACTGCCAGCAGCTTCTTACAGTAAAACCAACTAGATGCATTAATTTCTCAAATTTATTTTTGGAATAAAACTCTACATGTTTTGGACAGAACATCCTGATCCTGCTCACAAGCTGTCAGCACTTATTACGATCCTGGATGTAGCTAATCCAATTCTTTAATTTCAGTTTCTTCATGTCATTTCTTACGACATCTTCCCATCTGTTCTTTGGTCTCCCTTGTGGTCGTATTGACGTTGGTTTCCATTTATACACTTTTTTTACCATTCTCTCTTCCGGCATTCGATGTAAATGGCCAAACCAACTTAATCATTGTGCTTTTATATGATTTATTATATTCTTATGTCTTATTAATTCATCTAATTCATCATTTGTTTTGATTCTCCACGTACCACCTCTTTCTTTTGTAGGACCAAAGATCTTTCTTAACACCTTCCATTCAAATACCATTAACTTGTTTTTCATGGTTTCTTTCAAGACCCATACTTCGCAGGCATATGTTACTATTGGTCTTACAATACTCCAGTACAGTTTCAATTTTGATTTCTTGGAGACCAATCTACATTTAAAGAGAAACTGGTTTGCATAATATGCTTTATTTCCAAGTGTTATTCTATGTTGGATCTCTTCTTCTATTGAGTTATCACTATGTACATTTGATCCCCGACATTTGTATGACTGGACTTGTTCTAGGTACATCGAGTCAATTTGTAATTCTTCTGGTCTATAATTTTTCCTCGTGCATCTTAGGTATTTTGTTTTCTGACCATTTACAATTAGCCCATATTGTGCTGATATTTCTGTTAGTTTCTGGAATGTGTCCAGTAATGACTGTTTAGTTCTTGTTGTTATCAGGATGTCATCTGCATATGCAATACATTGTTTCAGAAGTGTAGTAATTTTTCCCCGTAGTTCCATCTGTTTTATTATCGTATCAATAACTAAGCTAAACAAGATTGCTGATAAAGGATCTCCTTGTTTGACTCCACACTTTACTATAAATTCCTATGTAAAGTCTCTGTTTACCTTAACTCTTGCTCTTGTGTGTATTAAGGTTAAAGCTATTAATCTAATTAGTTTATCTGGAACATCAAATTTCTTTAGACATTCTATTAGCTTATTTCTATGAACAGAGTCAAAAGCATGTGTATAATCCATGAATATGTTATACAGATCAATATTATGCTCATGGCTTTTCTCAAAAATCTGTCTTACAATAAAGATATTATCTATAGTAGATCTATTTGGGCAGAATGCCATTTGATTATCTTCCAGTTTATTCTCTATGTTCTCTATTAATCTCTTATTCAGTAAAATAGCAAATATTTTGTATGCTATATTTAATAGTGTAATTGGTCTGTAGTTGTTACAATTAAGTCTATCACCTTCCTTTTAAACTGGACAGATAAATTCTTCATTCCATTGTTGTAGTAATTGTTTGTTATTCCATATCATTAGGATTAATTTATGTTGTTTTTGTTTTAGTGTTCTACCTCCATGTTTAAGGAATTCTAGAGGTATATTATCAGAACCAGCTGCCTTGTTCAGCTTTAAATTATTGATTACAAAAAATATTTCATTGTATGATGGTAGTGGGATTAATGGTTGATTATTTGTACATTCTCTTATAATGGTTTGTATATCTATAGCTTCTGCTATATTAAGAATCTTACAGAAATAGTCTTTCCATCTTTCTAGAATTAGGTCTAGTTGGGATATAACATTATCTTCTGCGTCTGTGCATATTATTGGGAGTGTTACTTGTTGCTTATAGTTCAGTATTCCCTCAAAGAATTTTTTAGTTTCATTCCTCCTGTGGTATTCTTCTGTTTGGGTTATTTTATTGCTGAGCCATTTTTTCTTCTTTTGTGTGCAAATTTTATTTGCTTGATTTCTTTTATTAATGTATGAGTTCCAACTTATTCTTGTCTTCAGTTGTAACCATTTTTTCTTGCTTCATTTTTTTCTTGAATGATTTTCTTGCATTCTTCATCCCACCATTCATTCCTTGGGGGTGTACCTTGTATTTGTATTACGCCTCTTGCTGCATCGACTATTGTGGTCTTTATCTGTTCCCATTCATCATTTATTTCTTGTTTAGGTACTAAGTTTATCAACTTAGTATGTAATAATGATCTGTATTCCATAAGTTTTGATGGGTTTTGTAAGTTTACCTTATTCCATTTCAGAGCTGGTTTCAATTTTTTCTTATGCATTACACTTAATTTTTGTTTAATTACTGCTTTGACTAGGAAATGGTCTGAATCAATATTGGGGCCTCTCATAGTTTTTACATCTTCTATTACCCCTTTTTTGTTTGCATTTATTATTATGTGATCAATCAGACTAGCTGTATTTTGATCTGGTGAGAGCCATGTTATTTTATGTATTCTTTTATGTTGGAAATTAGTGCTCATAACTACCATATTATTTGCACATGCAAACTCACATAACAATTCACCATTTATGTTTGTTTCTTCATGTAAGGTGTGTTGACCAATTACTTCATTATATAATCTTTCTTTTCCTAGTTGAGCATTTACATCACCTAAAATTATTATTATATCATTTTTAGATGTTTCGTCTAACAGATATTGTAGATCATCATAGAACTGTTCTTTAATTTCTTCTGTATGGTCCTCTGTTGGAGCATATACATTAATTAACGTGTTATTGTTATATTTACCTTTCAATTGTAGTTTACATAGTCGTTCATTATATGGTTCAAACCCTATGACATAATTTTGCATTTTCTTCAGGAATATAAATCCAGTGCCAGCTTGTCCTGTTTTGCTGCTATGTCCACTGTAATATAATGAGTAGTTCTGTTTTTTGATTAAACCGGTTCCACTCCATTTTATTTCTTGTATTGCTAGTATCTCTAGTTGTGTTTTACTTATCTGTTCTGCTAACTCTTGCATTTTACCTGAGTGTAACAAAGTCCTTACATTCCAGGTTCTGATGACTGTTTTGTTCTCATTGTTCTGTTTTACTTGCCTTTGTCTACATCCATTAATCAGTCCGGCAATTTTCTGTTGAGAATTTTTAGCATAAATATTTTCCTTGGAGAGGTGCCTGGCCTCACAAAACCCCCAACCTGGAGGACCAGGGTTTATGTACGGTTTGCTCCCCTAGATAGGTTGCTTTCACCACGGCTTTGGACTCCTATCGAGTCCCCCTGTAACCCTAGGGATGGGACCCTTACCAGGTACTACTTCCCGAATCAGGAAGACCTGTAGCTCACTTCGACAGGGTCTCTACTCCCTGGGGTAGGACTGTCTTGCTTGAGAGTTCCTACCTGTTACCGATCTCCAACCTGGAGGACCAGTGTGTCCCTTTTTGTCTGGGCCATCACCTTCAACCTGTCTGGCATGGGAGACCCTACCAGTAGCTAAGCTACTGCCAGCATAGCTCCCAGGCTCATATGACCTTGCAAGCCCCAACATTACGTCAAAGTAGGGACACCTTCGGTGGGGCACAGAAAACCACTCCACCAAAACAAGCTTCTTTTTACCTACATGGTATGAAAAATTAGTTTCTGGACAGGCCACAATGTGACACTACTAAGCTAAGATAAAATTCTGCTATATGGAAGTAAAGTAGAATCTGTCCAATCATTTTCCTTTCATTTAAAGTCCCAGCTTGTCACTTAGGAAGAACCTTTTGTGAAGCTGGGTTGGGTGTTTTGCTCTCTGTGAATGAAACTTCATTAGAAAACAACATATTAAAAAAATACAGTGCATGTGCATAAAGTTTTGCTTCAATGCAGCAGAACTGCTGCATAAATATGAGAAAAATTTTATTCTGGAGAGTAAATGATGAGTAGCACTGGGACATTTGATTAGTTTTTCCAAGTTGAAAGTGTAGTACCATCAGCCAACAAAGCTGAGTGCTTAAAAAGTATGTGTCAAACTAAATGAACATGCTACAAATCAACAAATGTATTAATGAAGAGTGGTGTGTTACTGTATGTGAATTGGCTAATGAGGTGGGAATTGAACTTGACCGTACAACCAGCAGGAGCCAGGACAGCGTAGTCAGTACAGGGATAAGGCTGCCAGCTGGACAATTCAGAGTTTGCAACATGGCAGGGGCAAGTGTGATGTGGTTAAAAATGTTGGAGATGTACCTCAACTTCTCCCACATGCCTTCATGGCATGTACAGGGAAAGCCTTCACAATTTAACCTGTTTTGTTTCATCTAAACTGTGACTTATTTGTCAAGCCATGGATTATGTTGCTCCAATTCTTTATCTTATTCTCTTTGTCTGAAAGTGATAGTCTGTAATACTTTCCCAAGGTCTAGTTCTGTCTGCAATGTCATCTTTGTTCTCAGAAGCTGTACACACGTTTTAAATCTTAGCATTTTACTCTTTAATTTACACTTCGTTCCTCTTGAGATAAAAAATCTCCATGTCACACTTGTACATCTCTGCCTTCACTATTGCTGCTTTCTCCCTAACCTTTTGCAACAATCAGGTAATGATCAGTACCTGTCAGCTCCCTCTTATACCTGAATGCCTTTTCCTATCTATGCATTGCTTACATATTGCTTTTGGTGACAGAATAATAAGCAGGAGATTCGTGGCCTTCTTATTGACAGTTCTGAACCCACGCAGTTTTTACTTGTGGGGCAAATTAAGGGACCAAGTGTAAAGTAATAATCCAACATACTCACCATTTTTCAGTAATTATTACGAAGTGTACAATAACCGACACTTATTCTTTCTTCTGCTGCTACCGTAAAGGTACAACGTGTTATACAGTCCTAACCTTACCTACGGGACAAAGATCAGTACATGTGTTATTACATGCATTCACGTCTAATGTAAAACTGGAGTTAATTCCTTCAATTCTGTAGAGTACAGGGCTTTCATAATCATTCACTGGTTTGGGTTGAAGAATGTCTCTGGTAATTTTGCTATGCCTTACTCACTGGTAATGGTAATGTTGGCAACGTAGCACATGCGGTAAATGCTGCCAACCAATCACAAGCTTGAAGGCTAAGAAGCTGCCATCTGTGAATCGAGTGTGCGCAAACTCCACTTCCTTGCGGAGGTGGAAGGAGATAGCTAAATCGGAAAGAATGCTAACTGCTTGTTCAACTTACAGTACGTGTGCGCGTATGACCCCAAGGCGTACAGAGGGACTAGAAATGAGAGTAGAGGTGCTGGTCTTTCTTAAACCTCGGTAGTAGATAGGGGTGAGTGGTAAACTTCACGCCCCAGCCATTTTGCCCCCAAGCAAGAGCCCCGGTACCCTCTGAATAGGATGCTGTCGGCCTAAGAGCCGGAAGGGATTCTGACCCCGTATGGTTCAGCCAGCAGCCCAGTCGCAATGCCGAATACACTGTACCGGTTCCGCTACATTGCTTGATATGTAATTTATATCTACTGTGTTTATTCTGTGACCACTGTAATCAGGTGCAAAAAAATTGACGCCCTGAACGAAGAGAAGTTATTCTGCCTTCTCTCCCACATATCACTTCTGCATCGTTAACAGTTTTATTTCATTTATTATTATTATTATTATTATTATTATTATTTTGTAGGGAACACTGGTGAAAGAAGTAAAGATATGAGCTGTGAAAAGAATCGGCAGCGCCTTTACTTTGAGAGGCTGAAGAAGTGTTATTACACCTGAACCTAACACACGTGAAAAATATGGTCTGCCTAATATTCACCGACAGATTTGTGAACTGCTTGACGCTGATGGTGAAGACACTACAGTCTTTCGGAACTTCGGACTGCTCGCCCGGCGACACACCCTCATAGCCAGAAGATTTCAGTCTTCAGCGAGCAGGTGCAGGAAACCTTACAAGTAAAGTATTTGACTCAAGAAAAAATAACATAATAACAAGCTCGGTTTCTATTCACCGTTTTAAAGTCATAATTGTTTCATCTGTTACACCAATGGGGGAGCTGAAACTTGTGACGTCATGGACACACCTGTCTGACTGCGCAGTGCAGCAGTGTTTAGTCTTTCATCTGTGCTGTTTAGTATTAGTCAGTGTCTAGACGTGTTACCACCGGCGGCAACGGTAGTTACAAGTGTCAATAGTAATGTCTGTCATGTATCCTGCTTTTGAAGGCGCCGGCAAGGAACCTGGCCTTCTTATCTGGAGAATTGAGGTGAGTTTCGCATCTTTGGGTGTTTTTGTTTTCAACTAGAAACAAGTCTGTGTATCGACCGGACTGCTACCGCGTGACAACAGACTTGCGACACCATTTGATTTTTTAATTCCCTTGGTAGCGCGGATTTATCCGATCTATAGAGCACGTACAGGCGTTATTGCGTTCGCAGAACATGCGTTCATTCTCATACACGCGAGACAGGTGGTTTTCAAAATTTGTTGCAAAATGAGACTGTGAAATGCGTGGTCGAAATTATATCTCTAGCAAGATCTTGAAACTCCTTGGAAGACCTAGAAGTAGATCGGAGGATAATATTAAAATGCACCTTACAGGAATAGGATGGGACTGGGTTCTTGTGGCTCAGGATAGGGACATTCGGCGGGGTCTTTTGAATACTGTAATGAATCTTCAGATTCCACACAATTCTGGGAATTTTTTTAGTGGCTGAGGAAGTTTAAGCCTCCCAAGATGGACACTGCTCTGCAGAGGTGTTATATATGTGCACATATTCCGGGAAGATATTGTAGAGTATAGTACAGTTATCGTTACAGTAATGAAACAGTATTATATATATATTATATATATATAATTAAGTATTTGTATAATGTAATCTTAAATATCTCAATATCAGTGTCAACATGTAGTCTGTGTAACTTTTTAGAATTGCGTGCGTCACTTGTGTTAAGATTATACATATATGTATTGGTGTTGAGGCTTTATTATTATGTGAAGACAATGGAAGTTTTCATTTACTTAGTGTGTAATACGTTGGCTTTAAAATTTATCACATCGTTGTAAGCTACTTGAGACTAGTTTTCATACTGAATTTATATTATGAGGTTATTTGGGAAAATCATTTATATAATTACTTATATTCCTTTCCTTCCGTGGTATTGCTGAATTTACATAGTTACGTTTTGTAGCTGTTGTGCCGATAACATATCTGCTAATACATAATAATCCCTACGCTTCTGCTTGTTGTGTTATTTGACGACAGACCATTATCAAGGCCGATCCAAAACATTTACGGTTCCAGTGCATAAATAAATTTGGGGGCGCTACTTGCTTGTAGTCTTCAGCTGACAGTTTAAGTAGAATAACATAGGAATTTGACACAAAACCCGATACTAGCCTTAAACTAGCCATGGATATTATCTTCATCACAGGATTGCTTTTGTGCATAAAATGAACCCCTTTACTTACGCAGTGTGTCTACTCCCCTGTACGGCTTAAGCGTTCGCAGTACATTTCTTTAGAGTGTGCACCCAAGAAATTATATTTTTCATTTTTATTGAATACTAATTCATAAGGGCATAATTTTTATTCACCAAACAAACTAAGGAAATCAAAACTTAACTTTTTTTAATTAGCAACTACACTCCACTTAAAACACGAACTTAAAAATTAGATACAAAAGTAAATATTAACACGCAAAACCATATATTTGGAGACGTGGTGTGTCTGGGCACACCCTTCACGCCCCGTGCGCACGCCTGTGCCTTACGTCACGTCTCACTCCCAGACATTAAAGCAGCAGCAATTCAGTGCGTGATTTGAAGTTTTCCCAACGTTGATGAAGTTTCAAGTCTTCTGGGACATGACATCTTGCCGGTTGGTGAATGGTTATTGACACTTCAGAGGAGCCTGCTGCCTCCATCTGCAGGGTAGTGCAGGAGGCAGCAAGTCTTTCATAAAAAGTCGCTAATGATTTAAAAATGGACGTGCTGTCGCACCCCGCAAGATCTCCGTATTCAATAACCATACATGTATTGTGCGGTCGCTGTTGCGGGTAATCACGAATTGTCGCTAGCGACGGCGACTGAGTTGAGGAAAACATATTTGGATATTTTTCATTCCGTGCAACTTATTATACTTCTTATCATAGGTGTTACTTTGGGGGGGGGGGGAGCAAGGGGGGACAATTGCCCCCACCCAAATATTTTTTCTACCTAAGAATAGTTTTTTTTTTTTTGCTACTCAGTTGAAAAGGGGCGAATAAAAATAGATGAGAATGGGGGAAGATATATGTGTATTAAGGACTGGTTCAGACCCATCTTTCTTCTCTTTCTTCCTTGCCTCCTTCGTAAATTAAAGTTCCTAATGCCCATGGTCG
>Ga0123355_10005305_pt1 | contig 18830 bp, 9 predicted proteins | sample TergutEmb28metaG_3_FD_89872 | JGI IMG/M metagenome (GOLD analysis project Ga0123355, IMG submission 89872) | Embiratermes neotenicus P1 segment gut microbial communities from Petit-Saut dam, French Guiana - Emb289 P1 | ecosystem: Host-associated > Arthropoda: Insects > Digestive system > Gut ... | reverse complement strand
TGGCCGGGTTGAACCCTCCGGGGCGTCCGGTGTGGAATCTGCTGTTTTTGGGGCCGACCGGGTCGGGCAAGACGCGCGTGGTGGAAGCGGTGGCGGAAGCGCGGTTTGGCGACTCGCGGGCTTGCATCAAAATTGACTGCGCCGAGTTCCAGCACTCGCATGAGATCGCCAAACTGATCGGATCGCCACCGGGATATTTGGGACATCGCGAGACCCATCCCCTGCTGACGCAGGAAGCGCTGAATCAGTGGTTCACCGACAAGCTGAAGCTTTCCATCCTGCTGTTCGACGAGATTGAGAAAGCTTCGGACTCGCTGTGGCAATTGCTGCTCGGGATTCTTGACAAGGCGACATTGACTTTGGGCGACAACCGGCGTGTCGATCTGTCGCAGTGCATCATTATTATGACCTCGAACCTCGGGGCCGGCGAGATGATGAATCTCGTCGATGGCGGATTTGGATTCGCGCCGAAGGTGGTGGAGGTCGATGAGTCGTTCGACGACAAGATTCAACGGACGGCGGTCGAGGCGGCGCGGCGGAAGTTTACGCCGGAGTTTATGAACCGCATTGACAAGACCGTTGTGTTCAAGACCTTGCGGGATGAGCATCTGGCGCAGATTCTCGATATCGAGCTGGGCATGGTGCAGCAGCGCGTGCTGATGGCGGCAGGGACGAATCAGTTTGTGTTCAACTGCACGACCGCCGTGAAAGAGTATTTGCTCAAAGAGGGAACTGATCCACGGTATGGCGCGCGGCATTTGAAGCGGGCCATCGAACGCAACCTCGTTTTCCCCCTGGCAAATCTGGTGGCGACGGGGCAGGTGAAGCTGGGAGATTTCGTCCGGATCGACATGGCTTCAGAGAACCAGATGATCTTCGTAAGAGAAGCCGAGAACGCGATGGCTCCGGTGTTGCTGGAGCGCTATGGGGCAGCTGCGTCGACGCAGTCTACGACCCGCGCGGCGCGGACTGCCGTGAATAATCGGCGGGATTTTGGAACTCCGTCGCCGGGGGTGGCGGAGAGCAAGTGACCTTCTCCCTGCCAGCTGCCGCTGGCTAAACCAGCCAACCTTTTTCCTTCCCGCCCGACCGCATCTCGCGAGTCGTATCTCAAAGGCGCCGGATTTCGCGGCGCCTGCTTCTTTGAGTCCAACGTATGTTCGGTCGTTGCGTCAGGCCCGGACTGATTGGACATGTCGCCATGCGATGTCATCCTCCGACATCGGGATGCGTGTTCCAACCCTGGAGAAGCTGGAACACAGTGCGGATGCTGTCTGGGATGATGCTCCAGAGCATCTTCCCGGCCGGGGGGAACCGGCGCACGAAGGCTAGGCTTGAGTGCCGGGTCCCTGACGGGTTCCAGGTAAGCTTGCTTCAGGTTCCTGTTTCGAAAACAGGACGCAAGCGGGTTCGGCGGCGACGTTCATATTTTATAGAACGGCCGAAAATGGTTCTTGGTAGAATCAGGCTGGAATTCACTTCGGAAAACCTCATGAAGAAGTTTGCGGCAGTTCTGTTGCTGGGTGTTTGGGGCCTCGGCCTCGCATCGCCAGCTTTTGCCAAGTCGAAGAAGAAGAATACGTACACCCAACCTACGAATCTTCACAAGGCGGAGAAGAAGCAGGCGAAGGCCCAGAAGAAATATGGGAAGCGACAGCAGAAGGCTGAGCGCAAGATGCTGAAGACTTCGAAGAAGAATACGCACTATCCGCCGCAAGTCTTCTGAGCGGGGCGCGTCCGCATTCCTCGTTCCTGCGCCCGGAAAACCTGTTACCACCAGAGGACACAAAGTCAGGGAGACGAATGCTCCTTCGGTCGGCCTCCTGGCCTTTATGCGCATTCCGCGCGAACCTTTTTTCTTGAGCTCCATTTTTCCCGGAGGGGTGCTTCCTTCTCCTTCGATTCAACCGCACGACAGAAGACGGTGGCGTTTTGCTCAAAAAACGAGCGGCCCGGGAGGAGGCTGCCCGGACCGCCCGGTTGCTCCGCTGTTGCCTTCAGAAACGGAGCTGGGCTCTTATCTGGAGGGCGCGTGGCGAGGAGTTGGCACCCAGGAATGAGCCGAAGATGCTGGTGGGTGTAGTGACGGTGCGGATGCTTTGTCCGAACTGCGGGTTGGAGATGTCGCCGACTGGTTGGTCGAAGTTGGGGTGATTGAGGATGTTGAACGCTTGCGCCCCAACCTGCAACTGCGCGCCTTCCCAGCGGGGAATGCGGAAGTTCTTCATCAAGGTCAGATCGGTATCGAAGAAGGGGGGCCCGTAGACCTGATTGCGGCGCTGCATGCCGAAAGCACCAACCGGCGGATTGAACTGATTGAGCGTCATGCAGGGTTGCTGTGCCGCACCCGGGGCATAGTCAAAGGCAGCGGAAGAACTGCAACTGATCGGTCCAACCAGCGAGTTGGCAAAGAGCTCGAGGCCGGTGGCGGGTCCGTAGTTGAAGCTGCCGAGAGTCCCGGTCGTCGCGCCATCGATGACGGTAAAGGGGAGACCCGAGGTCGCAAACAGCACTCCGGAGACCGTCCAGTTCGCCAGGATGTCCTTCCAACCGTGGAGTTGAGGTGTGTTGTACACGTAGTTGAGATTGAACTGCTTGCGGATGTCGTAGTCGGCGTTGCCGTAATTGTATTTCTTGAAATTGTTCGGATCTTGCGGGGAAAGAATGGCGGTGTTGCTGCCGAAATTGAAGGGGAGGAATCCTCCATTCGAAACGTCGTCGAGAGCGTGGCTCCAGGTGAACGAGGCTTGAACCTGGAAGCTGCTGGATAGACGCCGGGTGAAAGAAGCGATCAATCCGTTGTAGTTCGAGACGCCCGCGTTGCTGACTTCGTTGACCGTGCTGAAGCGGGTGTCCGGAGCAGCCGAAGGCAAGCCCAAGAAGCCAGCGGGGAAGTAGGCATTCAAGGCGGGATTGAAGACCGCCAGCTGCGAGCCGTGATTGCCGACGTAGTTGAGGCTGAAGGAGCTCTTGTTGCCCACAGCCTGCTGGACTTCAAGATTCCACTCATAGTACGTGGGGTACTTGATCGAATTCACGGCATTGACGACGGCCGGCGGAGTGAAACTTGGCGCGATCGCCGAAATCTGAGCCAAGTTGAGGCCCGAGCTGAATCCCGACACGAACGCGCTGTTGGATGTGGCAGCAAGGGAGGCAGCGTTGCCGGGTACGCCCGGAGCGATCGGAGGACCGAGGGGAGTGGTGGCTGTCGGGGCTCCGCCGGGAACGATGAAGGTGTTCTTCAAGGGCGAGTTGGTGTCAAAGGAAGTTGCGATGGTGCCGGGGAAGATATCGGCAAAAATGCCGCCGCCACCGCGGACGACGGTTTTACCGTTGCCAAGCGGCTGCCAGGCAAAACCACCGCGTGGCTGCCAGCTTATGCCCTGATAGTTGCGCAGGGCCCGGCGGAGTCCGCTCACAATGGCCTGGTTGTAGGGGATGCTGGGGTCATGGGAGAGACTGCCGAACTGGTCGCTCAAGCGGGCAAAACAATTCGTGATGCAGACGGGGTTGGAGTTGTGCTCGGCTCGGAGTGACGCTGTGACCTTCAGACGGGGAAGAACCGACCACTCGTCCTGGGCATAGAATCCCAGACTATAGACCGCGAGTGGTTGCGTGGGGCGAACCGCGAAAGCCTGCTGGAAGAAATCGGCTGAGCCGGCAAGGAAGCTGTATTCGCTCGCGAAACCAGCCTGGGGGATGGTGTTGAAGAAGCCTCCCGGCGTGTAGTCCGTAATATCGTTGCGACGGAAGTTCCCGCCGAGCTTCAGATTGTGGGCGCCCCTCTGCCAGGAGAAATCGTTTTCAATCTGGTATTGCGTGACGTTGCGTCCCTGAGGCCAAGTGCTGTAGTTGGGACCTCCCGGGGTGGCAAACTGGCCGCCGGTGAAATTGAGCTCGTAGGGCATGAGGGAAGTTGCGGCCGAGAGATTCGGGGGCAGGAAGACGGCGCCATACCAGGATCCAGCCACGATGAACTGGTTGACAGCGTTTGCGCCGAAGTTGTGGTTCTCCTGAAATTGTCCTTCGTATTGAGGCTGCACGCTCTGTGCATTGAGAACTGGACTCAAAGGGTCGGTAAAAGTAGCTTGCAGGCCATGATCGGTGCGGAAGTGAATAAAAGCGCGATCGCCGTTGCTGAAGTTGTGATCGGCGCGTGCTGTCAGCAGCCACTCCGTCGTCAGATTGTGAATGTTCGATTGAAAGACGAGGGCACAGGGAGTGCCGTCGGGCATGATCGATGTGGGAATGGATCCGTCGCAGCCATTGCCATTGTTAAAACCTGAGACAGGCGTGGTCGGGCCGGGAAGACTATTGGTGGCGCCGCTGGCCCCCGGAGCTTTGTTGTAGAGATTGAAGATGCCGGTATAAAACGGAATCTGGCTGGCGGGCAGGGTGCTCAACGCAGCCGCCTGGAATTGCGGGCTGGGAATATTCACGGGCTGAGCCGTGGGGATCAAGAGACGAAGACCTTCGGTGTCGAGGAAGAAGAAGGTATTGTCTTTAACAATCGGACCGCCAATCGAAGCCGCCCATTGATTGGCATTGTCGAAGGGGCGGGGCACGCCCTGATTGTTATTAAACCAATCGTTGGCATTGAGCACTCGGCCGTTCCAGAAGTATTGGGCGTTGCCGTGGAACTTGTTGGTGCCGGACTTGGTCAGGAAATTCACGTTGGCACCGGCGAGTCCGCCATATTCTCCCTGGTAGCCGTTGTTGACGACAGTGCCTGTCTGAATGTCATTGCTGCCGAGCATCAGGTTGGTGGCGCCGGAGTTGTTGACATTGAGGAAGGGATCGTTTTCGTTCATTCCGTTCACGGTGAAGAGATTGGAAGTGGCGGGCAAGCCGAACATCGAAGTGTTGCCATATCCCATCTGACGGTTCATGGTGGCGCCAGGAGCAGTCTGCACAAAATAAGTGAGGTCATTACCGGGATTGGGAATATTCGCCACCATTTCTGGACTGATGGTCGTAGAAACGTTGGGGGTCTGGGTCTGGATCGCTCCGACCGCGCTCGTAACTTCAATGGTTTGAGTGGAGGTTGCAACCTCCATCTGAATGTTGACCGTACTGGCCTGGCCGATGGACACCGTTGCTTGCAGATTTACGGTTTTGAATCCCGACGAGGCAGCGGACACGGTGTAGTTTCCCGGATTCAACAACGAAAAACGATAAGCACCGGTGCTGTTGGAGGTGGTGCTCTGGGTGGCACCGGTGTCGTTGTTCTTGACCGTGACGCTTGCACTGGCGATGGCAGCGCCGCTCGAATCGGTGATCGTGCCGCTGATATCGCCGGAGGTGAGGGATTGGCCGAAGGCTACAACCGGCATCGAGAGCAGGCCAGAAAGAAGGGCGATGATGGCAATACGAATCGTACGGTACTGCGATTTCATAAGGAAGCTCCTAGGAGAAACAGCTGTGCAGGGTGGAAAGTGTGCAGAACCGGGAAAGGTTCGAAACCACAGCGGATGGGCAACAGACAACGACATCAACTGTTTTGCTGTGAGCGGAGCAGGCACGCCGAGATAGTGCCTGGCAAAAGCGCGAGCGGAGGGCCCAGCGTGGTTAGGTCGCGAGGCGAAACTCAGCGATGAACCGCGTGGCGGCTAAGACCTAGCGCCCATAATGCTAAAGAACACTGGCGCCGGGTATCAGGTGTTTCGGGTATATGTTGCCTTGACGCTGGGCACGCTGTTCTGGTTATGGAAGGTCGTTTTCGCCGGGGTAAGGGCCATCGGCGATGGAGTCGTTGGCCCGAATGGAGTTGGACGATTTGGCTGAGGCACTGTTCCCGGCGCATCGACTAGAATCACACCTGCATGCGGATGAGGACCCGGTTCGCGGAGCTTTGGGCGATCTTGTTGTTGACCGCTGGTATTTCCTCGCAGACTGGGGCTGCTGGACTTCCACAAGGTGCGAATTCGGCGTCTTCTCCAAGAGCGAACGCTCCTCAGAGCGCACGCCCGTCGGCGGGCAATGAAGCTTGCGCTTCCTGCCACTCGGGAATCGCCAAGTCTTATGCGCTTACCGCGATGGCGACTGCCAGCGGGGCCGCGGCGGACGGGCTGGTGACCGGCGAGTTTGACGATAAGGAGTCGGGAGTTCGCTATCGCGTGTATCAGCAGGACGGGCGCGTGTGGATGAGCTTTGCGCGCGGGGGCAAGGATGGAGTGCAGGGCGAGCGGGAGCTGTTGTATTTCATCGGGTCGGGGAAGAAGGGGCGGACCTACCTGTTTTCGGACGACGGATTTCTGTTTGAGACGCCGATCAACTGGTATTCGCAGGAGCGGCGGTGGAATATGACTCCGGCATATATGCAGGCGACCGAGATTCCGCTGAACTTGCCGGCCTATCCCAGTTGTTTGAACTGTCACACCAGCGGGATGCAGGCGCCGGTGCCGGGGACGGACAGCAAATTCTTCGGAAAGCCGTTTCAGCATGCGGGGATCACGTGCGAGCGATGCCACGGGTCAGACGTGGGGCACGCGGAGCATAGGGGCGCTTCTTCTGGCTCTTCGTCAACGGTGAATCCGGCCATGTTGCCTCCGGAGCGTCGTGATTCGGTTTGCATGGAGTGTCACTTTGAGGGAACGGTGGCGGTCGAGCAGCCGGGCAAGCACCTGTACGATTTTCAGCCGGGTGATCGGCTTTCCGATTACGTGCATTATCTCCTGTTGACGGAAAATCAGGACCGTACGCCGCGGGCTTTAAGCCAGTTTGAGGCGCTGTCGCGGAGCCTTTGCAAACGCAAATCAGGCGATCGGATGACGTGCGTCAGTTGTCATGACCCGCATGCGGAACCTGCGGCCGGAGGGAAGGCAGCTTATTACCGCACGAAATGTCTGGCGTGTCACGGTCAAGGGACGCAGGGCGAAGAGTTTCGGGCGAAGCACCATCCGGAGAAGCAGGACTGCGTGGGATGTCACATGCCGGAGCTGCCTTCGAAGGAGGTGGCGCACACCGAAGCGACGGATCACCGGATCATGCGGTATCCCAACCGGATGCCGACACCGCAGTTGCAGATACGCGGGAAGCCCCTGAAGGCGTTTCCTGCGAGCGATGAATCGCTGGTGACGACGCGCGACTATGCGCTCGCGTGGGAGACCCTCGCGCAGCGCGGTGTTTATGGAGCCGAGCAGGCGGCGGAAGAGAATTTACCGAAGGCAGTGAAGGACAATCCCGAGGACGCGGAGTTGCTGGCGGCGCTGGGATTTGTGGCGCAGCGGCAGTCTAATGAGAACGAGGCGAAGGAGTTGTATGAGCGGGCGTTGAAGATCGATCCGCTGCTGGTGGATGCGGCGACGAACTTGGGAATTCTGGATGCGCGGGCGGGGGATGTCGAGCGGGCGGTCAAGTTGTGGCAGGCGGCGTTTCACCGGGCTCCGCATCGCAGCGTGATTGGGATGAATCTGGCGATCGTATTTTGCGCGGCCGGGCAGCGTGATGTGGGGAAGAAGTATGTGGAGCGGGCGCTGGAGTTCAATCCGGATTATCACAAGGGGAAGGCGCTGATGGGGCATTTGAACGAGGAGAAAGGGCCGTGCCGGCCGTGAGGACATCGGTCCGGGCGTCTTGTCCGCGGGGGCGTGCAGCTGCCGACGGTTGGCAACGACAAGGTTTTCTGCCAGTGGTCCCCATCTATTTCGTCGCGAGGATGCTGTAGTTTGCGGCGAACTGATCGTTCGTTGTCAGGTGCAGAGTTTCGAATCCGAGGCCGAGGAGATTGAGAATCGGGCAGGCTGTGTGCCGATAGACGGTGCGCGCCAGATTGTAGCGGACAAAAGCATCGCCGGCCAGATTGAGAGTGCGGAAAACGCTGCCCACGCTGGAGAGTTCTGGAACGATTTCCACCCTGGAAAATGGCGAAAGCAAGGTCCTCAAACCTGTCCGCGTGAACCTCCACTGTTCTGTGTCGGCAAATCCGGGCGCGAAGCCTGGTGCGCTTGCCAGAAATACTCCTCCCGGTTTGAGCACCAGGTGAATCTGGTGGATGGCCGTCTTCGGGTCGGGAATGCAATCGAGGACCTGGGTCGCAAGGACCAGGTCGAATGATGCAGCGGCGAAGGGCAAGGCAGCGCCATCGGCCAGTGCGCTGGTCAACTCCGTCTTGATCAGATCGATGGCTACATAGCGTGCGAGATGGTGCCAGCAGAGGGCGATAGGGTTGATAGCGTCCGCCTACGTCGAGGACGGTTAAGTTGTTTCCGAGAGTGCGCGTCCAGTTGGAGAACAGCAAACGTCTGGAACGAAGAACCAGGTAACTGGGATTGGTGAGGGACGGATAGAGACGGAGATGGGCGATAGCGGCGAGTTCGGTCTTCTGAGCTGCGGAAGCCGGCTGAGCGTTTTGGGCAGGCATTTTTTTGAAGACTTAGGATAGCCAACCTGACCGCCAACGGGAAAGTGGGCAGGAGCCTGTAAGAAGATCCAGCGGGCAGCGCAGCAGGCTGTTCCTTGTTTCTGCTCGAGTCATCGTAATCACAGAGGATTACACGGTTTTTCCGAATGTGACTCTTCGGGTTTGACCGGGGATTCTTCCGGCCTTTAAGGCCTTCCATTCTCGTAATCCTCACTTTCTCCCGGTGCCTGGCGGGTTTCAGGCATAGTGCCAGCGAGTGTTCCCCCCCGCTTCGAAAATCCACGATGTACGGATTTTCAAGCAACTTCCGGTTGCGCGGATCATCCAACAGAGCATTCTGGCACAGGCGTGGAGGAAAGTTCAGCATGGCCACTGCCCCGAAGTTCCGCATTGACGTAGACATCCACGACTTACTCATGAATTCCGCGCCGGGGCCGGTGAAGGTTCCGGACACAAAAAGAAAGACGCTTCCCGAGCCGGTTTTTCCGCGGTATCCGCATTTGTTGTCAGAACCAGGACCGGAGAAGCCCCCCGCGAAGAGAGACTGGACCTGGTCGCAGGCTTACCGCAGCATGCGGGGATGGCTGTTTCCTTACGTTCGATCACGCATTCTTCCGGGAGATTTTCATCCCATCACGGCATATCTGTTTGTTGAGTACAAGTGCAATCTGGATTGCTGGTACTGCTGGGCCTTCAACAACAAAGTGAAGGGGATGACGGAGGACGTAGCCCGGCGTTCCATCGACTTCCTCTACGATCACGGGTGCCGCGTTGTGGCGCTGATGGGAGGCGAGCCGCTTCTGCGTCCGCAGTTTGCGCACAAAGTCGTGTACTACGCCGCCAAGAAAGGGTTCTGGATTTACATCGGAACCAATGGTCGGCTGCTGCGGCCTGATGTGGCGGATCGGCTGGCCGATGCGGGTGCGAGTATTTTCAATTTTGCGGTCGACGCCTGGGAGGAGAAGCCGAGTTTGCCGAAAGCTGTGGTTCCGGTTCGCAGGCACATCGAACATTTGTTGAGGAAGCAGTATGTTTATGGATACATGGTGTTCTTCAACATCAATATCTGCCGCAACAACACGCAGGACGTGCGGCAGATTACCGAATATGCCCGCGACAGTCATATCGCGACCGACTATCACATCAACGAGACGCCAATGCTCGAGCAGGACGAGCACTTCAAGCATCTGAACGACAATCCGACCTATATCCGGCCGGAGGACTGGCGCGACATTGACTCGCTGGTGGACTGGCTGATCGAGAAGAACCAAGCCGGATATCAGATGGTGAACTCGGTGCAGCGGCTCGAAGAAATCAAGGCGTTTATCCGCATGTCGAGCGGCGCGGACTTGAAACGTATCGGCTGGTACGGCGACGGAACCGGCATGAACGGCGATATTGCGCAAAAATTGGCGCACACGCCGGGAATCGTGCAGGGGTCGAATGGGGAACTGCACTTTGCCCAGTGGGATTGCCGCGCGGGGCAGAACAACGTGATCATCCGGACCGATGGCACGGTTGCGCCGTGTTTTCCGATGTACGCTGCCACCTACGATTGGGGAAACATCGACAATCACAACTTTGAGCCGGCACAGTTAACGTCGATGAAGAAGACTTGCCAGCGGCATTGCTTCTCGACGTTGAACCACAATCTGGCCTACTGTTACAACGATGCGCGGGTGATCAAGTTTGTCTGGACGAATCTGGTGACGAACCGGATGAAGGGTGGCGCAAGAAGCTTTGAGGACTAGCTCCGAATCGGTCGAGGTGATGGAGTGAGCAAATGTTGAGTCATGGAATCAATAAGGGGCCGGTCTTGCGGTTTTCTTATGGATTCAACAACTCACTTTTTTCGGCGCAGAACCAGATAGGCAACTGCCAACGCTCCGATCAAGCTGAGGCCGCTGATCAGATTCACCGTTGGGTGCAGCCAGGTTTGAATGAGGGCGGCGGAGACTCCTGCAAATCCCAGGATTGATCCCCACGCACCGAGCGGGGAGCGCAGGGGGAGGGCTGCCAGGTCTTCTCCGGTGCGCCTGCGGCGGAACTTGATGTGAGCAAGGAGCGAGACCAGCCAGGAGAGGATCATGCCGGTGAAGGCGGCTCCGAGAAGGTAGCGGAAGGCGTTTTCGGGGGCGAACAGAAGCAGCGCCAGGGCGAACAGAATTCCAAAGCAAGAGTGCAGGACAGCGTTTTGCGGGGAGCCTTCGTGATTCAGGCGGCCCAGGCTTGCCGGGCCCCATCCGGTGCGGGCCAGCGAAAAGATCATGCGCGAGGCCACATAGAGAGTGGCGTTGGCACCAGAGAGTGCTGCGGTCAGCACCACGAAATTCATCACGCCCGCTGCGTGCGGGATTTTTAGCGTGCGGAACGTGGTGACGAAGGGGCTCTCGGTGACTCCGGCATGGTTCCAGGGCATGAGACCCAGGAGCACAACCATCGCGCCAACGTAGACGAAGGTCAGCGTCAGGAACGTCAGCCATACCGCCCGCGGGGTTTCTTTCACCGAGCGCGATTCTCCGCTGGTGACCGCCACCATTTCCACTCCACCGAAACTGTAGACGGCGTACGTCAACGCGATCAGCGGAGACCAGAGGCCTGTGGGGAAGAATCCGCCATGAGCCGTGTATTGCGGCGCGGCCCGGCCGCTTGCTAACAGGCTTGCTCCGATCAGGATGAAGGCAATGATGGTGGCGAGCTTGATCATGGAGAGCCAGAATTCGAAGCGTCCGTAAGAGCCGACGCTGCGCAGGTTGATGACGAGCAGGATCGCGGCGAAAAGGATAATCCACCAATAGCCGTGCACGTTGGGAAACCACGCGGCCATGTAGGTTGCGGCGGCGACCATTTCTGCACCGATGGCTAACACCAGCCCGAGCCAGTATCCGGCGCGGGCGATGAATCCGGCAAAGGAGTTGAGGTAGAGGTCGCCGTAGACGCCGAAGCTTCCGGCGGCGGGGTGGGCGCAAGCGAGTTCGCCGAGGGCCATCGCGACGGTCCAGTTGATAAAAGCGGCGGCGAGAAAGCTAAGGATGGCCGCGGGTCCGGCGATTTCCATGGCGGCGCCCGAGCCGAGGAGAAGTCCGGTGCCGACAGAGCCTCCGACGGCGACCATCGCCATTTGCCCGGCGGAGAGCTGATGCCGGAGTCCTTCTTCGTTGGTTAGAGGTTGAAGTGGCGGCGGGGCGGCGACCTGGGCCATTCGGGCACGATATCAGAAGGCACGGAGTCATGTAACGCGCGGTCTCACCAAGCTATGGATTTTGCGGAGGATGACCAGAGGATGACCGGTTGATGGGCAGGCAAGACTCGGTCCATGCATGATGAAGGTACAAGAAAAAGCAAGATGGAACCGGACCCGGCAACCAACAAGTGCGGTAGCTTGCCGGCACAGGGCTGACCGGGAAAGAATGGCTAAGGGGCCTATTCTCGGTTCTGCTAGTCGGAGTTCGGCGACCCCGGGCGACAACAAACGCCGAAACGCTGCCAGAGCCGGAACCATGGGCTATGGGCCAGGGCCTCATCGTGTCTGCGATTCGCAGCGGAGATGTCACTTGCGCTGAATGGCCTAATATCCGGAGCTTCAAACATTTCCTCTAGCTGCTCGATGTCACCAATAATGCGTTCAATATCCATCGATGCCAGTATAGCGAATGATCATCCGCGGCACGAAGAGGGGGGCAGCACGACGAAACGTGAGTGAAAGTCGGTCGCAAGGGCGTGATGGCAGGACGCCTCTGAATTGTTGCCTTTCGATTACTCCAGCCGATTCCTGGAAAGCAATGCACTCCATCGTGGTCATTCCTCGAAGAAACGGGGCGGCGCCACCCGAGCGATATCTTTTCATTCCGCGTGGGCCTGTGATCAACGCTAGGCCTGTCCTGCTAGGATGAGCACTCTTGAGTCCAGCGGGAGGAAAAAAACTTTCATGCAACGCAGAGAGTTTCTAGGAACCGGAGCCGCTCTCGCCCTGGCGGCAGAACTCGGAGCCGGCAAAGCACTCGCATTCGTTCCTGCGCACAACTGGGGCAAATACGATTTCGGTTCAGGCCCTCCCGTGTCCGATCGGCTCAATCAAGGTCCGTTCCCGCAGTATCCACCGGATGCGGTCATTCCGACCGATGACGTAGTGATGACCACAACTCCATCCGACGAAGTCGTGCCGAACTTTGGCAAGGGCCTGATCACCTATGTCACCGCCGATATGGGCACAGACGAAATCAAATCCGACAACATCTCTCAGGCCATTGAAGAGTTGGTTCAGTTTCCTTTGGGACAGCAGCTCTATATTCGGCCGACATGGCGCGAAGTACAGCCTCGCCCTGGACGCCTCGATTTGCCAGACTACATAAAGCTCGTTCTTGATTTGGCGAAGAAAAGTGGCAAACGCATCGGGCTGCGGATCCAGATGAGCGCTCCCGACTACACTCATGCGCCGGCTCTGCCTGACTTCGTTCTCGAAAAGGTTCCGAAAGTAGACCTCGTCCTCCGCGACAAGGAAAACCAGGCGTCAGCTGAGCGATATCTGCGCAATCCGCATGCGCGTTATCAACCGCGCTTCGATGATGCTTTCTTTCAGCAAGCCTTCCGAGAGCTGGTTGCTGCGATGGCCGCGGAATTCAATGGGAACCCGATCATCGAGTTCATCGATACGTTCATGTACGGATTCTGGGGCGAAGGTCATACCTGGCCTTTCGGCAATAATCCCTTTCCCGACTACCAGACGGCGGAGCGGACATGGAGTCAGATGCTCGAAGTTCAGCTCGAGCAATTCTCGAAGACCCCAATGTTGACCAATACCCAACCCGACTACAGCCGGGTGGGAAATTCTGAAGTCCTCGATCGCTCCATTCGCAGCAACAATTGGATTCGCAGCGACACCATTTTCATCGAGAACGAACAAATTGAAGCTCTCAGCAATCGGCCACCCTGGATCGCCGCGCTTCTCGAACAGCCGCTTCCGGGCAAACCGCTGAATCCCCAGGCTGTGTACGAAGGCATCTCACCGGCGGAAAACATGATCGCGCATGTGATGGACATCGGGGCGAACTACTGGTCTCTTTGGAACTTCCACCATATTGATCCCAAAATGCTGACAAGCTACTACGAGGCATCGCCGGTGTGGTTCGACCGCATCAATCGCCGTCTCGGCTACCGTGTTCGCCCCTCGTTCATCTGGAGCTACGACGACGGAGGATACACCGGCCTCATTATCGGTTTCGCGAACGACGGAATTGCCGGTGTTCCGGGAGTTCTGCGAGTAAGCGTTGGGAGCGCGGACGACAAACCGCTCAGAAGCGGCTGCCTAGATGCCGGATATCCTCTGCCTGGCAAGATTCGGCAGGCGCAGTTTGTCCTGCCGCAGGGAACAAAGTGGCAGGGACTCAAACTCAGAGCCGAAATCGAGGTCAAGGGGGTGCGCTATCCCGTGCGCTGGGCTTGCCACCAGAAGCTCAACGACGACGGTTCTTTGACGCTGCGGCCCAACCTGCGTCAGCAGGTTTAAGCCCAGCGCTCGATCGTGAGTTGTGAGGCAGCCAGCGATTACCGGATAAAAATGTGGCCCGCGGTGCTGTGCACCGAAACGAGGGTGCCGCCGCCGTTCACCTCCTGGCGTAGCTGATGGATCCCGCGTGCGGGCTTTTTCATATCGTCGCGCTCTACGGAGATACCGCCGGAAATGGCATCGGCGTCCAGATTGAACTTGGTATGCGGCGGCATTTCGATGCGGATAGTGCCTTCGCCGGAGGTTAGTTTCCAGGTATCGTAGAGGACCGCCTTTACATGCACGTCTCCCTTGTCCGTAGAAGCAAACAAGCTGCCGTGCACGCCGCCGGCCTCAATGGAGCCCAGCCCGCTCTTCACCACAGCCCGGGACGGGCCATCTTCCATTAAGACAATGTTGCCCGATCCGGTTTCCGCATATGCTTCTCCCCGGATCCTGATGCAGGAGATCTTCCCTTTGCCGGTTCGGGCCTCGACGCGATATCGAGGTACGTACGCGACTTCGATATTGCCCTCCGCCGTGGTTAATGCCGCTGGCCCGGTTATCCCAATCACCGTGAGATTGCCGGTTCCGAGTATGGCGGCCCTGACCTCAGTCCGGAACGGAACCTCGATTTGATAGGAGACTTTTGGCGCGGCTCCGGGGAACTGGCCCGAAATGCTGCGGATGCGGATACGCGGTCCGTCTTGTTCCACAGTCATGCCGCGCCCCGAAAACTCTTCCGAGATTTCCTTCCCGTTGGCGTCTTGAGCTGAGACACTGACCGCTAGCTCACCATCCCGGCTGTACGCCACTCGCACATCGCCTGCGGCCACTGCAAGATCCAAAACAACCGGATCTGAGAGGCCAACGTCCAAAGTTTGCCGGACCGGGCCGCTTGCGAAAGCGGGTGAGGCGAAGAGAGCGAAAGCGGACGCCAGCGCCAGCTGGACTGTGCTCTTAGTAGTCATAGCCCGGGTCTTTGCGTTTTTGAGTCGCACGGAGGAGTCGCTCCGGAGTACGAAGTGGCGCCGCTACAACGAACGGAGGAAATCCAAGATAGCCTGTTGGTCCCCCGTACTCAGCTGGTTAAATCGCTCGATTACCTGACTGGCTTCCGACGGGCGGTATTGGACGCTCCGATCGCCAGTTTGACTGCCATCCTGTGAAGCGTGCTCCTCAATGGCCTGCAGCAGGTCGCTGGTCCGTCCGTCGTGGAGGAAGAAGATCCGCTGTCCTACACCCCAAAGAGGAGTGGTGCGAAACTCGTCGGGACCGGCGTTGCCCTGAACGATGTCATCCGCCAATCGGGGACCCATGTGGTGCACCATCAAGTCGGAAAACAGGTTCGCAGGCCGGTCGACCAGCACCGGAGTGCTAAAGGCGCCGCCGACTCCACCGGGTCCCTGGGGAAAGCTGGAGACCGGAGCGCCGGCCGTCTGCATGGTCGGCGTGTGGCAGATGGCGCATCCCACGGTGTTAAATACGATGGCTCCGTGCGTCGCGCTGGCGCTCGGATGCGCGGCCGGTTTCGGCGCGTCCATCTCCCGCATCATGACCATGAACATTTGCCAATCCGGCAATTCGTGCAGAGGATTGTCAAATGCCTGATTGTCCTCGTCGGTCGTCTGGGTGCGATTGATATCGTTCGGTTCCGACTTGTCAGCGGCGCAGTCGGTTTGTTCATCCACGGAATTGGGGAACACGTCGTTGGTGATGCCCATTTCGACGTTGTAAGCTTCGGCAGCGAAAATTGCGATCGACTTGTTCTGTGCCTTCCAGCCAAAGCGAGAGATGGTGCCGTCGTTGGCGCTCATGTTCGGATGGCCTGCGATGCCATCGCTCAGCGCCACTCCCGCGTCGTTGACCCGGCCGATCTGAAGACCTATGGCGGCCGCTTGCCGCAGTGCCGCCGTGTGGTTGGCGAGAATTGTGCGGTCCGGAATCGATTCAATCAGCCCCAGCCCGAACAGTTGGAGCGGAATCCGGAAGGAAAGATTATTGTTGGCGAACTCCGTGGCGAAATCGAACTGTTGCACCTGGCATCCGGTGTTATACGGGTCGGTCTGGATTCCGGCAGTTACCCACAGCTGATGGACGAAGCCGTTGCGCGTACCGTCCGGATTAAATTTGAAGCGGACCTCGCGGATGGGACCGAACCGCTCCTCGAAAACCGGTACGGTATTCTGTTTTCCGAACCGATGGGGAACCAGGTCGAATTGCGGATTTTGCGGGGTTTGGCCCTTGCCGGAGACAACATGGCTGACGCCGTTGGTCACGACGTTATGCGCCGCTATGAAACCGCCGGATCCGCCCAGAATCGGCTGCGAGTGGCAGACAAAGCAACTCTCGCCGTTGTGGCGGGTGCCCAGTCCATTGGAGTTCGTCAGCGTTTGAGGGAAATCCGGATCGAGTTCGGTACCCGCCGGAACAAACGGCGGCCCCACAGGATTCCCGTCGCCTACGCCTTTTAGCTCCGGGGTCGAGCAGGAATCGCAGGTGGATTCCAACTGTCCCGCGCGCTTGACGCCTTCGAGAAACAGCTGGAGCTCGTTATCGGTCAACGTGAGATCCGGGTGGTTCGGGTTCGGGCTGATCACCGGCGGATGCGGAATCGGGATGCCCTGGGCCTGCAGGCCACCGCCCGTGTTCCCCAGACCGCCCCGAACGCCGGGGTCCTTTTGTCCATAGACCTTGGGAGCAATCAGCCCCCCGACGATTGCCCAGAGCGCCATCGCCACGAGAGCTTTCTGCCGTTTCAGGCCTTTCTGAGCATTACTCTGCAGCCATTGCATTTCATTCATCCTCAACGTGCTGTCGTAGTGGGCGCACGCTGGCCTGCGGAAAAGCATTCGCCGAAGGGGACCAGATGGAAAACGCCACAAATTCGGGATCGACTTTACGGCAAAACCCAGGTCCGTCGCAAGGGTCCAAATGTGACCAGTGAGTGATTTTCATGTGACCCGGGCGAGCCGGTTGAGAAACCGTCTCCCGCGGATCTTATTGCCTTTAAATTTAAAGCGTTTGCGCTTCTGGAACGCAGCACTCGGCCTTGTGCTCCTGCAGAAGTCTCTCTCAAGCTCTAGTTTTGCAGCTTTGCATACTCTGTTTTGGCTTGTTTTAAGACAGGAACGTCCGGATCAGCGTCTTTCCAGAGCGCGAGGAAATCCTGGTACGCGGTACGGGCCCTGGTGGTGTCACCCTGTACGGCATAAGCGCGGGCCAATCCGAGGCGGGCCAGCGCTCCCCATGGAAAATTGTCCACCAGTCCCCGGTGGTCGATAAACTTTTGGAATTCCCTTGCCGCGGCATTGCCGTCGTGCAGCCTGAGATAGGCTTCTCCTCGCAAATAGACCGGGCATAAGGAAACGTTGAGTCCTGTGGGGCTCCCCAATTCGACCGTGCTCGATGCCCGCAGTAATTCGATTGCCCGACGCGGGTTTTTGCGCTCCAAGGCGACCCCTGCCCGAATTGTAGGCAGCCAATACTTCTGCACCAGCGTGTCCAGGGGGAATGCCCTATCGAGTTCGGCGGCCAGTTTCTCGGCGGCTCGAGTATCACCTGCTCGGGCCAGGACTAGTGCCGCGACGGCCTGCACGTCGCGGTTCGTGGCCAGCTTTAGCGCAGCGTTGACATCGGCTCGCGCTTTCTCCCGATTGCCCGACTCCACCTCGCGCAGCCCGGAAACGGCTTGATACCCCGCAGCAGTCTCGTCGGCGTCGTTTTGCCGGGCTGAATCCATCGCGCGCCGGGTCAGCTCGCGTGCCCTTTCAAACTTCCCGTACCACGCCTCCGTGTCAGCCTGCATGGAAAACAGCAAGTCTTCGGTGCCCGGCTTGCCCATGGCACTGGCCGCCGATTTTTCCATCTGCACCTTGTCGCCGTTAAAAAAAGCCAACCCATAGCGCTCAGGTAGAAGATACTCGTTCGACAGATTCCGCTCCTCCGCCTGTTTCACCACTGCCTCCGCCTCTTCCAGGCGGTTGAGGTTCATGTAGGCAGCTACAAGGTTGGTAAAGACGATCGCTTGATCCGGATCCAGCCGCATCGCCCCTTTGAATTCATCCAATGCCTTTTCATAATTGCCGAGTTCAGCGGACACGGCTCCCAAGTCTCCATAAGGCGCACCATCCCTCGGATAAGTTTGCTGCCACTGTTCGTAGACCTGTGCGGCCTTCTCCAGTTCTCCGGTCGCGAAGGTGTAATATACGGACTCGATCTGGAGCCGCTCCCGTTCGCTCACCTTCTCCCGCAACTCGAAAGCCTTGCGCGCATTTTGCGCCGCCCGGCCAACTTCGTGGAGGTTGGTGTAGACAATGGACATGGCTTCGTAGGCCATGGCGAAATTTGGGTCGAGTTCCACCGCCCGTTGGTGGAAGGGTAGGGAGGCCGTGTTGCCCTTCGCATCGCTCGTCTTCGTTCCCAGACTGTAGGCTTCTAACGCCTCGAGCGACGCCGTGGTCGCTTCCTCCAGTGGAGTTCCGTACCTCTCGACCGAGCTGAGCGACTCGCCGAGCCGGCCGCGCATAGTCGCGGCCGCCGCGTCCAGCGCCTTGAGCACCGCTTCCTTGCTCGGCGCCTGCTGCTGCGCTTCGGCCAGCGTGTCGCCGGTCTGGCAGCCGACCGCCTTCAGGCCGATCACGTACTGGCTGCCGAGCGGAGCGATGGAGCCCGTCAGTGTCGCTTTGCTGCCAGTGCGCTGGCAGATCTCGCGCGCCACCTCCGTCGTCACACCGTCACCAGCCGGACGCCCCATCAGCTTTAGAGTGGCGTTCACCTTGCTCTCGGAAAGCAGCTTGAGAAACGGCGATTGCTCAAGTTGAACCGAGAGCCCTTGCCTCAGGGTGTCGTCGAAGACCGGGTCGCCGGTAGTGTTGGTGAAGTCGGAGAGCACAATCGTGTCTTTGTCCGTGAGCTTTATGGTCCGGTGGGAGCGCCAATACAGGACCCCACCGGTTATCAACGCCAATGCAATGGCGATCA
>Ga0123355_10005304_pt1 | contig 18832 bp, 9 predicted proteins | sample TergutEmb28metaG_3_FD_89872 | JGI IMG/M metagenome (GOLD analysis project Ga0123355, IMG submission 89872) | Embiratermes neotenicus P1 segment gut microbial communities from Petit-Saut dam, French Guiana - Emb289 P1 | ecosystem: Host-associated > Arthropoda: Insects > Digestive system > Gut ... | reverse complement strand
CTACACTCAAGGCCGAAAGGGATAAGATTGTCAGCCGACAGGTACAGTGCGTGGACCCGCAAGAAGACCACACTTTTCTCTGGCCATTATCTCCGTAACCGTTCCACTTTGGACATAGGTGTTATGGGTTATATCGGTATACTTTAACATAAGGAACACCCTCCCGAAGTCTGGCACATTCCTCCTGGGACACCCTGTATATTGGTATTCAAATCAATCATGAGGTACATGGATGTCCAAGAAGATTTTGATACATGTATTCACCATCGCAGATTAAACTTTACACAGATGTAAGGTTTTGTTAGGGTCGCCCAAGCATGGGAACCGTCAAGCCAGCGCAGGCAGCCTGGGACCTCTCTACCTAGGACTGTGCTCTACAAAGAAAAACTTTGTATGTTAGTGTACCTCATTTGGCATCGATCGCAGACAAAGGTTAAACGAAGTCACTGTTCGCTCTCAAGGCCACGGCCCTATCGGGACACTGGGGCAGATATTGGTACTTCGGGAACTGTTAGCTTTGAGTGTGAATTTGAGTGACAAATTTGTTTGGTTGTCACATAGTTGTATGGCCGTATGCAACAACAATTTGTAACTTTACTGTTCAAGTGGATGGATACATGAATCTTACATAGTTCTAGGTATGTATATATTACAAATATATATATATGTATATGCACTTATGTATTACAATAGAGCATGGTAAAATACACTGCAACGAAAAAATGGTTCATGAGTCTGTTGAAGGAGAATGATGTCAACGGGCAGACCGCGCTGTACGAATTGAAGGTAAGAATATTTCGATATGGATTTGTATATATTGTAAGCCTAAAAATATAATTCATCCTAAGATCTTTTTTCATAACGATTTGTCATTCTTTTTCTGTCAGTAGTTTATGTCTGTGATACTGCTAACTAATTTAGTATTGATATGCAAAATACTGATCAGTTCTGTCTCTAGGCTATTTCCCTTTTCCGCTATGAATGCTGGGAACCTATTAAATGTTCGGCTAAATAATTACTAAAATATTGTTTCTAATTGCATTACACGTCAGCAGTATGTGGGACATATCGCACACTAAGCTCTTGGAAACGATAAAAATTTACGTATTTATTGTAATTACAACCTATTTAATGGAGACAGGAGTATATTGATGGGGTGGAAATGAGATCTTTTGATTTTACCAACAGAAATGACAATACGTAGAAGAGCTTAGATATGAGTCTGTCTCTATGTTCAAGCGTACAACACCTACTGTCTGGTAACAGATATATAAAATAGCGTTCCGTCCATGTGGTCCGCAGGTTGTGGCCCGCGCGTTCAACTACAGCAGGGTGAGCAAGCCTCTAAGGGTTGAGCGCAGTGCTTTGTGGGACAGTCACTTTGTACACAAGCTCGCAGTCAGTGTTCTGTATTACAAAAACTACAATCGTCCATCTTGTTGACGAGTGGTGCGAGTTCTTTACTCCAGTATTTGGTCCTCTTCGACCATGTGAGTGAGTCACATGGTTGCAGATTGAAAGGAAAGCACAAGGTAGAGAAAGAGTCGCCTAGGGAGAGGATATGCTCCCGTGCGCGACGTGACGTCACAAGCAGATAGGAGTAGGAGTAGGAGTAGGAGGAGGAGGAGGAGGAGGAGGAGACGAAGGAGGAAACGAGAGGTCTTCAACACAGCCACGGAAGCGTGATACATGTGTGGAAGCTCTATTTAATTGCCTTAGAAACATGTTACTTCATTTGGGATTTCAGGTTTCTTGAACTTCGTCTGTCATCTAATATCCCCTACAACACAACGCCAAGTACAAAGGCCTCTAAAAATTTCCAATTGTCTAGTGTTTCAAAAAGAGCATAAAGCGGATCTTTCCTGTCACAAACCCACCACTCTTGTCGTGGTTACAGAGAGAGACTAGCCTCCTGACATCTAACCTAAGCCCCTCGTAGGTAGAGTGGGAAAAACACATGACAGGGAGAGACTAGCCTGACGTCTAACTTAAGCCCGTGTCGTAAGGCAACATAGTTTTGGTGCTGAAACAGGAAAGGTTCCACAGTTTTTGAAAAATCTGGGGAGGCAATATTACAGTAGAAACATCCAATCTCATTGAAAGAGAAATCCACATCAGTTGCCTATGTATAACGCTGTATGCAAATTTGGCAAATGTGTGTTGATGCAACAAGCAGGCCGCTAGCCATACGGCTCCTGGGACACAGACACACTCTGAAAGAGAGTCTTCTAAAAAGAATCCAAACACATCCAGGTCCTTTTTGAAGAAAGAAGAACGAAGCCATGGGTTTATAAATTTACACAACAAGTCCAGGACAAGTGTGACGAATTGAATCAGTCGTCTGGTTTGGAAATATGAGCCATACAGGGTTCCCGATCATGAAAGAAGTTAACAGGTAAAAGGAAAGTTGATAATTTCGTCGTGCTGATATTTCTTGCTTCATGTTGTAGCTTCCATTTTGATACCACAGACGGAGCTAGCGGCAGGCGGGTAACCTGTCAGTACACGTGTCAGTACACTTGTCAATCGACGTTTCTTAAGGTTCAGGTTGGTGCGTTTCATTCTTGGTTAACTTGATGACAACGTGTTCGACTTATTTTATGTCTTAATTTTCGGTACTTGTGTGTATTTCCACAAACTGTATTGTATATTTTGTGCTGTCATTGACATAACCTGATCCCAGTCGTTATATATATATATATATATATATATATAGGCAAGTGACGTATGAGAATTAACTGAGAGAGTACCTACCAACCCTTTCGCGTGTGGACGAAAGCGGGCATATTTTCTAAATTGTTGTATTTTTTGAATACCCAACTGAGGGAAAATTCCAGAAATGAAGAAGCCCAAAAAAGTAACATATCACCACGTAAACCCCTTAGTATTTATATCAAATACATACCGACCAATGCACCCATATATTATTAACTCACCTCTCTATTAACACTATACGTACCTACAACATGTTTCAACACTTTAAGAGTCACCTTCAGAGAGTATAAATGTTACATTTTAGTAGTAAGGTCCAAAAATGTGCCATCAGATGTAAAATCCAACTTAGTGTGTAGTGTGCACTGGGTTACACAGCACACACTGCGTAACACAGTGCATTTTCACACTAAGTTGGAGCTATATTGCTGCTGCTTACATTTGCGTTTCTCATAAAAATTTTGTTTGTAATTTTGTGGACATGTATGTATAAATACAGACAAGTAGAGACCTTATTTCTCTGAGTATTTTACTGTTTTTGCATTTTTTTTTGGTATCCTCAATCCTGGGAAAGTTTACACTATTGTAAGCCTCGTCTATTTTAAATATACGGAAAAGTATCTCATTATTGAAATCCCAAACAGGAGGTATTTCGAAGACTACTCTCTTCCGGAATGTTATACAGTAGCTGTATACAGTAGCTACTTATCCACAATTCGGAGCTACTAGACTACACGGAGTCACATCGAAGAAGCCATTTTCGTAGTAAATGGCATTAAAACCCCTCTAATCTCGAACACAGGTATTATGGTGCAAACGAAAGCACATGAAAAGCGTTACAATTAGCAACCACTAAAATACAAAAGGTCTTTTACCTGTCGAACACCATCACTGATTAAAGTTAATATTTGATTTACATTTCAAACTTTTACGCTTCAAATTCTTGTACTGAATGACGTAATGAGCCTCACTGGCTATTACTAGTTTAATGGCTGACATCCCGTTGTGCTTATTAGTTAGTTTGTATGTTTGTTTTTGGAGCAACAGCCCCCAGTGGGCCAGGGTCTCCTCATGCACGATGTTTATAGATCACACTCAACGACGCACCACAGTCGGTAGGACTCCTCTGGACGAGTGATCAGCCCGTCGCAGAGGCCTCTACCTGACAACACACAACAATCACAACAGACGAACAACCATGGCCCCTGTGTGATTCGAACCCACAATCTCAGCATGCTAGCGGCCGCAGACCTACGCCTTAGAACGAGCGGCCACTGGGATCGGCCGTTGTGCATATAGAACACAAGGATACAGAACCTATTTTATCCGTCGAAAACAACCACAATTTGAAACAGCTACCCCCCGTCAGCCTGGCTTAAGCCCCTACACCAAACACAGTGCCCCCAACGCTCCGTGGCTGTGTTGAATGGGGGAAGTACCTAAAACCAATCGTTGCCATGCAGTTGTTTCGGACGTACGATCACCGTCACGTCACGCAATGGGCTGTATCATTGTTTGTGTGACATCCGGTACGACACGTTCGGAGTCCCTAACCCCACCTCGCTGAAGGTGGAGGGCCCGTCGTTGTAGATTGCACTGGGACCTTCGTTACTGCACACAGAGTCCTCAGGCGTCCTAGACACTTCTGCTTCTGTTACTTCGTGATCGGTGGCTCCACTGGTAGCAGCCCCCTGATGCTTCGTCGAGCAGCGCTGATGTCGATGGTGAAGAGCCTGTGTGGACACACAACACACGCTTAAGTTCGGGGAAAAGCAGTCGGCTCCAGCCGTGACTTAACAGGCATTAATAGGCTCAGGCAAGTGACAGGCCCCATTTGCGGGAAAGCAGTTATCTCTCTCAAAATTGTTTTCAGTAACTATACGACGCGAATGTGTGCTTAAAAGAAAGAAAGAAAGAAAGAAAGAACCCGGATATGAGGATGTACAATGGATTCATGCGGCTCGGAACAGAGACCTGTGGTAGGCAGTCTTTTACTTGGTAACAAACGTTTCGACTCAGTAAAGGCGGAGACCTGCTTTACCAGCTGAGCAACTTCAAACATCCACAAGAAAGCCTGTGATTTGTGTAGTTGGAGGCTTAAAAACGAAATGCTGCCTGTCCTATGGCGCTCCTGGAACCACATGTTGTCTGCATGCATGTCTGTTCTCCCTTACAGAAGCAGAGGATTTGCTCTTGTCCACACAATGATACCGCCGTTGTGCTCTGCAACCAGGGATGTGGAGGAAAGATTCCAAGGACCGTAGATGAGAAACCATTTGAGGCTTCTGCAGTTTTACTCTCCCGGAAAGGAAGCCTGGTACGCGTTGTATAGGAAAATGGGTAAGTTACGGCTCTCCTGGACGAAATGACAAACAGACAATACCTTCTTCTGCAACGAAGCTAATTTCTTCTGTCCAGTTCTTAGTCAGTCACTCTACTATGCTAACCCACTGTCTCGTCTTAAACATTTCCTTCTCGCAAAACACGCGAACGAACATTTTACTCTTGTTCACACGTTCCTCCACGATTATAAATTTCGCCATGCTCCGTTACTCATATCATTAACACCTCTCCCCTCACGTGATATCACCCATACGAACTGAAACAAAGGCTACAGCAGTTGGTATCCGGCTGCTATACACAGGTGTCCGTTGAATTTATGTCATAATTTCAGGATTGGATGCCTGATTTCATAGCGAGTTAAAAAATATAAGATCAACATGGTCCGACTGCCAACCATTACAAAGCCTTAGGAGTTAATGATTATGAACCGTTAACATAACTTTGTTTGTGGTAATTCTACAGCTACATGTTTAGACACTAAAGGGTCATAATCAGGCTAAAACTTAATAAGAAACTTAACCTTTTGGCGCCGGAATTGTTTTTTTTTTATTTTAGCACACCCTGTATATAAACTGTGAATAAAACAGGAACCAAATATGTTAGAATTATGAAACAAACTGTATTTTGAAGAGAAAAAAATCGGAGAGTATACCATGTTTAAAACATTTAGTACCTGTATTTGTTGAATAAATATATAAAATGCAACGTTTAGAGGTTAACGGTGCGGTACGACCACTATAATGGTCGTTAGGCGTCAAAGGGTCAAAGATTCATACAATTGATTTGTTATTCTCAGATCTAAAATGTTAAAAACTTTGGGCCTTTGATGTGAATGAATAAGGCTAGTTGGGCATGGAGACACGCACAAGTTAGCGGAAGACATAGCTTTTCTATCTTCAGACAATGCCATGCTCTTACATTGTTTAAAAGAAGCGTTCAAAATGGCATCACTGGTTTGAATACACAATCTGGTTCGTTTTAGCGCGCCTACAGAAATGGGCGGGTCTCTCATCATCTTGGTATTAAACTTATATCTGGCCTGTGAGTTGGGAGAAAATATCTTCTAAGGCTGACATTTTGCTTTCGAAAAAGTTAGTGGAAATGTCACCTTTCAGCCGTTGCATGCATCTGCCATGCAGCCTGCTGCCTGATGGTTACCGACAAGCGCAAAGTTCAAAGTTCAAAGTCGTGGTTTTGTAACAATTCCGAATCGGACCTATGTGGTATTTGTAAATAAACTGAATCAAGGATTGCCCTGGCCAAAACAGCTGAGTAAAATAAGAAAACCCTTTTCACTAGCAAATTGGATGAAGAGAACCGCGTTGTTCTGGGTTATTACGCAGAGAGTAGTGGTAATTCCGCCAAACTACGCGAACGCGGGCCATCGCCAAAAAAACCCCCACCTCAGCTAAAACTGCACACCCAGTGGAAACGCCTCTCTGTTATAACAAACTGTTGCACCAATGGGATCTACAGCGCTTTAAAGACAACATTGCGTAGCCTGTAGACATAACTTTTGATGTAAAATAACACACGAAAATATTGACTGACACTGAGTGACACTATGGTATTATTGCTAGAGTTTTATGAACTGTAACATTATAGCATGATAGGTTTGAGTGTATTGACACCAGTATTACTAATGATACTATTTATAGCATACCCTTAGCATAAGAATAGTAACCTACTTTGACACTGTACAGAAACAACTAACGGCAATTCACTCATAACAGCCCCAGGTCATGGTACCCACTATTAAAACAACGATATCTCGTTCCCTCCACCCCACCCCCAATACCCTCAAAGAACACCCCACACATCTTGTATAGCTGTTCTGTAAGTTAATCACAACCTGAAGATGGCCCACATATAGGGCCGAAACATGTAGCTGTATACCTACTGTACTACTAGGTGAAATATAGTTGTGTTCGACTGTATGTGTAGTACACAAACATTCTTTGTTATTCCTCACCTACGTTTCGGGACAACCTATCGTTCCATTGGCCCTGGAGATGGGACCGATAGGTTATCATGAACCGTCGGTAAGAAATTACCACTACTCGCTGCGTAAGAACCCAGAAGAGCGCAGTTCTCGTCTACTGCACGGCGGAAGCCTGAAATCGCGTAAATTCGACTTAAATTTACAGAAGAAACTGCTACAGTGCTACATTTGGAGCATTGCTTCGTATGGTGCTGAGACTGGGACACTTCGGATAGCAAATCAGATATACCTGAACAGTTTTGAAATGTGGAGCTGCAGAAGGATGCGGCAGATCATTTGAACCGGTCGTGCGGGAAATTAAGTATGACGTAGAGTTAAGGAGGAAAGGAATATCTTGACAAACAATAAAACGAAGGAAGGTTAACTGGATTGGTCACATCTTGCGTAGAAATTGCCTTCTGAAACAGTTATTGATGGAGAGATAGAAGAAAGGATAGAAGTAGAGGGAGGGCGGGGAAGAAGATATAAGCAGCTACTGGATGATCTTTAGGAAAAGAGAGGATACTGGCAATTTAAAAAAGGAAGCCCTAGATCGCACTCCGTGGATAACTCGCTCTGGAAGACACTACGGACCTGTCGTAAGACAGACTGCGAACTGAATGAATGAGATCAATAATCTAAGAAGTTACGATGCAGTGTCACCCGACATAATTTCTTTCGTAGGCGATACAGAACGGGTTAACCATTTCAAACAAATTGCTTACTCTATATACTGTACTACCTTGTCTAACATTCGGAATTTCGAATTCTGCCACTGAGTGTATTTTCAGCAATAACTATGGATCTCAGAAAATGCCACTATTATTTACCTATGCGGTATCAACTGGTTTTCATAACTAAGACCGAGCATGGGGCACGAACTGAACCTCTGAACTTAATTTAGGTTAATTTTCGTCTTTAAGGGATTAATACGAATTTTACTCCCTGTAGCAGAACATAATCTCGCGTCAGAGCTAAGAAAATAGAAGTCATCCTATTCGTCGCCAATTCAGAAGGCAGCAGCAACAGCGTCCCAGTGCTGAGGTACGGACCATGTCATGAAAACATACGTACACGCATGGGGGAGTGGAGATACAACTTCACGCATTGTTAATATCGGCACTAATTCCAGGTGGGTGGCCGGCTACACGCTACGGCCATCTTGCCCCCGGAGAAAAGCCTCTTTTACTGATTAAGTAGGAGGATGAGTGGGTCCTTGAGCCGGCCTGGAGGCTTGGAATGAGAGGAAAATATTGTTCAATTCAAACCAGAGATTCTGAGGCCGTCGAAAAAGGTCCCATGGAATGGTCCCCTCCACATCGGCCTGAAGCCGTTACCCTTTCCCTCTTCTCCAGTCCTCTAGCTATTCTGCGCAAGACAACTTTGGTGTACTGGTGACCACGTCGTGAACTTCGTTTTCCTGATTCGTTCTGGACTGGTATCAGCCAGATGAGACGGGAATACGAAAGTACGCAGTGTGGGACGTCTTGAACATCGATGTCATGCATGGGACATCTTTCCGCGGTCTCAGTGCAGGCACTACAAACTGGCAGTATGAATATTACAGTCCAATGGTATATTGCAGCATGAAAATATGGTGCAGGTACAGCAAGGCTAATAGCTATGCAGAGCGAACAGACACTGTTCTTTGAGCAGACTGTACTAAGAAGCAACTGCATACATCTTTTTTTTTTTTTGGTGATGTTTTGCTGACCGTGCATCGCAGTATAATCTTAGTAATTAACCAACTTAAAGCACAAATTCTTGTTTTATAATAAGTTTATTATATGTCGCTACATGTTTCGAGCACTATGTGCTCATCATCAGGAGGTCAAAATTGCATTATACAGCATCTGGTATCATCACACTCTGTAGGCCGTCCGGTGGACCGGAGAGTGTGATGATAACAGATGCTGTATAATTCAATTTTGACCTCCCGATGATGAGCACATAGTGCTCGAACCATGTAGAGGCATATAATAAACTTATTATAATAAAATAATTTGTGCATGAAGTTGATCAGTTCCTAAGATTATGCATCTTTCTATTCATTGGAAGTAGACTGTAGGACTGTCACAGACTAGATAACATACAGACTTTGTGAGATTACAGTCTAGAACTTCATTGCAAGAATATTTGTAAACACAGACAATTCTGATCGTACCATGCTATTACAATGCTCTTCTCTTCAGTACAAAGTCTTTGTACGGCGAGGCGCATGCAAGTAATAATTAAAACATTCAGTTCCTACCGCACAGGAAACACAACGTGTCTCAATTAAAAAGACTCCTCACGTAATAATTTTAGGGAATTAATCGGTAATCATTTATTATTGTATAGTGTGATTTTTTTTTTTCCTTCTTGACCGATAAGCGTAAGCTCAACGCTCCACCCGACGCTCTGCAGGCGTTGCGTCTTAGCCGCGTCTCGGAGAGGTTTAACAGTCGATGACGGTAGCTAGACAAATGAACGCGGTGATAATAGCCTGTAGAAAGTCTAATAAATTCTCACTACAGCGTCGGTCTGACGCTTATTGGTCAAGTAGGAAAAAAGCTGGAACACAGCTCAACTTCAGCAAATGCTGTGCTGCATAAAATGTATGTAGACTATGCTACGAATGATATTATGATTTTCAGGCACGTAGCATGAATACCGACATCACAACAGGACAGTACACGCTGCCTGTTTCACCACCATGGTGCCATATTCAGGAGTTTTATTCTGTACACCACTAAATGATTATGTTATTAACCTATGATAAATAATAAAGGTAAAGGCAAAGGTAATGTCACCCTAGAACACCCACGAAGGCCCGGAGGGGATTAGATATATAGCTATACTCTTTCTATAACCTCGGATATAGGTAGGAGTGGGTGTTCAACGCCACGCCCCGGCCACTTTACCCACGGAAAAGACCCGGTACTCATTGTATGGGAGGTTGGTTGGGCCACAGGGCCGGTCTGGACAGGTGCGGAAAATTTCGCCACCACCGGAATTCGATCCCCGGACCGTCCAGCCCGTATCGAGTCGCTTTACCGACTGAGTTATCCCGGCCCACATGATAAATGATAAAACACTACATAAAATACACATCCTGTTTCTTGCCATTTGACATTATTTTGTGATGACAGATGTATGAAAGGCAATGTTATTTCGTTACGGCAATTTCTTAGATAAACGGAGCGTAAAACCATAAAGACTGCGCCCAACTTTCTGCTTTGTTGACGACGACTAATCGTTTACTATAGGTGTACGTTTTAAAACTGCATAGTATCGTGCGGCATACACATTTAGGCTACTGATAATATCGCAACAAACCGTACCACTCCAATGGACAGCGCTTTCACCACTTCTTGTATTGGTCCTCTACACTTTGGTATAGTGGTTAATTCATTACACTAACTTTACGGGCATTGCCCCTTGCGATAAAATTCATACATAGGACGTTTCAGGTGGTGGCTCTTCTCCCGCTGTCAGGTGACTGGTTATCATACCGACAGTACTGACTGGATTGGACCCCATAATGTCTAGGGGCTACTCCATGGAACTCTGTAACCAAATCAGCCTTACAAACCACCCTGCGACGTCATGTGCACAGCAAACTCCATCGTAATCATAGCCAACCCAGGCGTGACTCACCCAGTCACTCAGTCACACCAAACACATTACGTAAGGTACATTACTATTTCTGACGTCATCAATGGCAACGGTTGGGATTAAACACTGACAGTAGGCATTCCTGGTCCCTCCGCGGTGACCTGCTGACTAGAATACTAGCTGAGTATCCTACAGGTACCGGGTTTGATTCCAAGAGTCATTTACGCTTAGAATTGCGTACAAACGTATAATAGGACGCGACTTATGACTGACTGTCAAAATGTGTGTTATGTTCTTAGAAGACATAGATGGTAATAACCGCTTAAAGGTCAGTGTAAGTGTATGGACCACCAGCTGTGACACAAATATATATGCAGAATACATCCAGCTTATGCGTAAAATTCTCACGGTAACACGGTCACGTCTTTCAACAGCATGAAGTGGTTGGTATTTATAATAGATGCGGGGTTTGTTTTCTATGATGTAGGAACTGAAGTTTTATAAAAAATTTAGACGGACGCCGGTCTTCAAAGCGTTAATCATTCGACTATAAAACGTAGCGACTCCTACCACGTGACATATGGCTTTTAATAATCACTTCACTTGAACTCCGACATGTACAGGGGTTATCCCACTCAATTTCCAATGGAAATTTCCGAGTAGGCAACGAACAGCAACAACAACAACGACAACACATATGTCAATACTAAGACAAACAACCACATGAAGACTGGAACACAGCCAACTGACGGAACACCATTTGTATCAAATACAGTTCAAACACTACGAATATACTATCCGAAATAACATAACTTTCAATACTAGCATGCGGGTAACGTAAGCATGCAGGATCTCTGTTTGCATGGTGCTGGTATTCCCATGCTGCTACGTTCATAGCTTGTTGCAATGTCCAGTGAAAGTACGTGCTACATATTCTAACACAGACTGTTAATACGTAGTTCATGCGTGGTTTGTTATCGTACCTTTTCTCTACTTCCCTTCTTCTGCAGCGTCACACGCATAAAGCATAATTTCAATAAGCTATGTTTTCCACACAGATTAATCTCGCGGATCCTCGGTAGTCCGAGAAGTTCGCGAGCCAAATTAAGTTCATTTGAACTACACGCTTATAGTATTAAAGGTCAGATGTTGTTAACAATATCTGTCTGGTGTAACAAAATTATATAATTTTAGGAAAAGTAATAATTGTTGACTGACTCTGCCAGCGTTCCTCAATATCATATGAAAGTGTCACATACAGGATGTATACAAATAAATTTAAAAAAGTATGGCAAAATAAATGGCATGATGACGATCTAAATAACATTGAAAGTGTTAGTTCTTGTCTCCAAAAAGACACACCGTACCTCCATTACAAAGAACAATTCACGTCTAATCATGACTTCAGGGGAAAAAATAATGGAATAAAACCCAAAACATGCTAAAAATTAAAATCCTTATTCATTAAAACGAAAGTTTCAATCTAAGCGTAATAGATCTGTTTTGTGAACTAAAATATGTATTCACAAATGGAATGAAAATGTAACAAATATATTTACGACCAACAGAGTTTTAAAATCATTATGTTAGCCAACCAATGCACTTCGTAATACCACACATATGACATACATAAACTCCCACATATGTGTCATATTGCGTAGTGCATTTGTTGTATAATATATTGATTATAAGAATACGCATGTTACGAATAACAAAAACAAAGAGTTTTAAAAAATACCTTGAATCTAACATTGAAAACACGTTTAACGTAATATATCTCGGGATAAAATAAATTCCATATTAAATTCCAATCCTTTAATCTATGCAGATATTGCAGGTAATTACGGAGAAATCAGGAGAAGAGTAAAGTAGCTTTACGAAACTAAAAAATGGGACAGTTATAGAATAGCAATTCAGGGACACATCTACAGTATCAAACTGTTTTGTAAGCCAATGTATTAAAACAAGTTTCACATTTTAAATATCTGGGACTTTGTCAATTGTGTGAATGTGATGGAAATACAAACAACATTATATACAAGTATCAGTACATTTGTGCAATTAGTTTCACCAGCTTAAAATGAAGACCAAAAAGGACGATGTCAGGCACAACTGCCTACTTAAGGGTATGAAAGTGAAACCTGGGAAAGAAAATGCAGGATGCAATACAGTGACAAGTGTAGAAAGCTGTAAATGTTTCGGCATTAAAGAATAAACAGATGATACACTATTTACTATAGGAACAATACTGATTACAAGAAGAAAATGGATAGAACATTTACACAAAATACTAAAGGGCAAATTAACAAAAACTATATTTAGTTACCGTCCATGAGGAAGTGGAGATAAATGTGGATGGCGAATATGTTGGACTGAAGCGGCAACAGGCTTAAAGCCTATCCTTGAAAGGCAGAAGAAGAATATATACTGTCATTTTCAGCTTCCCTGACAGTGCAAAAGAGTATTACAATCTAAAACACAACATATTGTCCGGATATTAGTTTCATCATGATTATTAAAATTATTCTCTAACGTCATCACATGTGCCATACTTACTTCATAGATGCCAAACAATTTTTTAATCCCTGTGTCACGATTTGAATCTGCATTATTTTTTAAAATTTCTGTGTTTCATTTTGAAGTAATGGTCTTGCCAGCTTCCAGCGAGATTCTATATTTTTCTTCATATTCCACATGTTTAGCATGCTTTAGCCATGATGTTGCATCATGTACTGGCTCATGAAGTACTTATTACAACTTAATTTACTCCTACGTTCTCCGAATAGAGCTTCTGTTATGTTTCCTTAATAAAACTTTTAAATAAACTTGAAAGTCAGTTTAACTTTCTCTGCTTTTAGGGCAATTTAATTTGTTAAGTGTACCAGAAAAATGTAATATTGTGCATCTTGCGTGCAACTGCCACATACAAACACGTTTAATGCCAATAAATTGCACCAGTGAATCTGATGTTTACTGGACCGTGCATCATTGTGATAACTGAAGAATCAAAAAACCAACTAGATTCCACTTATTATTTTATTGTACTTTTAGGCTCAACATGTTTCAAGCATTACTATGCCCATCATCAGGAGCTCACGACTATGATGTTGATTACCACATTGGTCGTGTCGTTCTTGGTTTGCTGTATGTTGGATGTAATTTGCAGTTAGGCTGGAGTGGTGTCCGGGTTGCAGCCTCAAGCACAACTTGAGCCTGCAGCCCGGACACTACTCCAGCCTAACAGCACCTAACCTCCAACATACAGCAAACCAAGAACGAAACGACCAATGTGGTAAACAACATCATAGTCGCGAGCTCCTGATGATGGGCATAGTAATGCTTGAAACATGTTGAGCCTATAAGAAGTACAATAAAATATCAAGTGGCAAATTGTACCACTATTCATTACAGCACTCCTAGATGTTTCAGCTACAACTGTAGCCATCTTCAGGGAGCCACACCATTGAAAGACACATATTGAATGTAATGTGACTTGTTAAACATAAATAGTAAAATATGCAGGTTACTGTGTTTGAATGGAGTGGCTTCCTGAAGATGGCGACAGGTTGTAGCTGAAACACGTAGGGGTGCTGTAATAAATACTGGTGCATTTCGTTGCTATTAAACGTGTTTATGTATCAGAAATATATTTTATTTGATTTACTTACCATCGACGTTTTTCATATTTTAATGACGTAAATATTTTTTTTTTCAGATAAATGAAAATTCAGTTACAGTTTTATGTTACACTCTTCTCCAAAATTATGAACATTTTTATTCTACGAGTAGAGTTACATGTTACCGGACAAATGTAGTTCAAATTCTTCCTTAATATCTTAACATCTGACGGCTTTGGTTTATTTTATCAGAATCCACATGACTTATGTCAAGAAATTACACTTGCGGGAGGGTTTAACTTTTGCAGAACAATGCATGATAACATTAGTAAACACTGATACAAGTACGATTCCTGGAAGGCCACGACATCAGTTTTATCCCCACTTTATAAAAGAGGCAAGACAATACGTTCACTTCACTGCTATGGCTATTTCTTCTTCAATATTTACGTGTAGTGTAATAGTATACACGATGGGATAGATTTAAAAATTAAAGGATAAGTTCTGCCCAGAAATTTGGCTATATACCTACATTTTCTACTCTCAGTCGTCTGGAACTAACCACTTAAGAGCACTCCTACTCATTTCAGTCTGTCCAGCTCTGGCAAAATTACATTTGAATCATCATGTCAGTGTTTATCACACTCTTCACATCTTCACCCACCACAAGAATTGTCTACAGATTTACTGTTATCTAAGAACAAAGAATAGTGTGAATTGCTTAGAAATAGCAACAATATTTGTCGAGTATTTTTGAACTTCGTTTGCCATATCGGACTGTTGCGTGTGATATTTCAGTAGGTGTAGCTTGCTGAAATATGCTACGTTCCTTGTGATTTCAAATCATGTTTGTTAAGGGTAGAGAATGAGTCCGCTAATACGCTTAGCAAATTCATTATTCAGTTCTCAGGACAGAAAATATTCTTTAAATCAGTAATCCTTCAATTTCATTGTTTAAAAATGTTTCGCATATGTGAAATATTACGGTGACTTGGAAATATGTATTTATGGTTTTTGTTCTTAGAATGTCATTTTATGTTGTGTGCTACGAAAGTGTGCCTTCTTTTTTAATTCATTTCACAGCGGGATGCCTTAGTACAGAATTGCGTAGAGTTGAAAGTTACGGTTTTAACATCACCGTTCAAAATAGAACTAGAATATATGTGACTATGTATAAAGCATGCGTACTCAATTAAAACAATTTGTCGTAATTTATATTAATTCATTAACGACGAGCCAGTGACTTACTTCCCACGGGCCACATTTTGAAAAACACTGCATTAGCTTATGCCAAGCAGTCAGCCTTAGTCCATGGCTTTTTTATATTTGTTTAAATTTATACGAAATTAAGCTTTATATTGAGATGAGTTGTTGACTCAAAGCCCAAAACCTGAAACTGCAGAAACAATAACTGTCAGTCATCTAAAAGGGCATATTTTACATGTTCCTGGTTACTGTAAGTCTATGGCACGGGTGGGCGTGTTTCTAAGTAGTGGGTCACATGGTAAGAAATAAATGTGTGTGTGAACCGCCAAGAATAATTTCTTTATCGCAAAGGTGAAGTAAAGGTAAAGGTAAAGCAGTCTAGTTACGGGCCTGGAGTGGCCCAGAGGGTTCCAGGAAATTAAGGTTCCCAGATTTCATGACTTCACAGGATAGTGGTAAGGTTGTCAGCCTTACTCACCAGCCGCCTTTACCTCCAGGAAATGCTCTTGGTACTCATTTATGTTAGAGGTTGAGTCGACCCCAGGGCCATAGTGCGATCGGAAGGATCATGTCAATGAAAAATTCCAATGACACCGGCTGGCAATGGTGAAGTATGACTTGTTAGATATTACAAAATATGGATATTTAGTCGTAACTCAAAAGCGGCAAGCAGGCAGTTGCGCCACAATGGTCGATTAGTTCATGTGTGCCAGCTAATGAGGTGAAATAGATGGGTATGCGCTCTTCTGGGTTATTACGCAGCGAGTAGTGGTAATTTCTCAAAAGAAATTACCACTACTCGCTGAGTAACAGCCCAGAAGAGCGCAGTTCTCATCTACGTTCCGGCGGAAGCCTGAAAACACGAGGTAAAAAATGTTTGCTAAAGCTCTCACGCCAGCCGCACCCACGAAGGCTGGCGGGCCACATTTTGCTAATGCCCGATCAATGAAACTACGCCAGCAGCTGTAACGGCGGATCCATTCCACAAACGCAGCCGGTATACATCCATCAGTACTCACCACAGGTTGCTTTGAAAGCTGAATGTGCTACTACAAAAATGTGCAAAATCTGTGTTATACATTACGGTACTTTTGAAGCTGCGAAAGTTTGAAAAGCGTGTTGGTATAATCAGTATGTGTTACGTCGTATATTTAGCTTGTTGTGTAAAGAAAACAAGGCTTAAAAATTTTAACGCTTATTATTGAAAAAAAAAAAATTAAAATTTCACACGCTGCACAAACAGTAATAGTCATGCTTTTTAGAAATAAAATTAGTGGCTCCATATTACATACACATCGCTACGGAATATGTAAGTATTTCTGTTTTATTAGCTTGCATATGAGTGATCGAAATTTGCATTTTCGTCAAAATATTTGTATACTTATTCGAGCAATGTGTTACGTCTGATGTAATCTACGTCTAATGGCCTAAAATAGTGCCTCTCGGAAAGGATAAGTGCGTCACTTTCTTCACAAAATTATAGCTTGAATATAGGGCGATACTTCATTACATACAGCAAGTATGAGGGACTTGTTATACTCCTAAAATGAAGCCAGTAACTTCCAAACCATTGTGACTGCAACCGCTTTGTTAGCGAGAATGGGGAGCACAAGGAAATAAGTAATGTAGTGTTTTGTGAGGGCGTTTCTGTATGAGGTTTACCAATTGTCAACACAATGACGTCTTAATGTCAATAAAATGTTTAAAAAATTACCAAAAGTTATGCCCGTTAGTTCGAACATGAAGCTGTGCACTATGACACAAAGACTGCCCGGTACGTTGCGAAAAGTCCAGGCAAGCGAAAATCAATCGTAGCCACTTCAATCAAACTCCAGAGCTCGTGCTTCAAGATTACTCGTTTCAAGCAAACTATGCTCTTCAGGTGGCTACACAGACAGAAATCGCCAGGAAGGAGATCAGGAGATCGCGGAGGCCACAACAACGTTCTCTTTCGTTCTACGCATTGATTTTGGGCAGACAGTTTTATAAAACTGCGTTTCGTCGTGCGAAAAACGAACGGCCGCCCCATCATGCACAAACCACATATTCTGTCCCTTTGGCAGTGGCACATTTTGGGTTAGCTCAGATAATACTTCGGCTGTCATATCTGACTGACAAAATGGCTGCGACTTTATGTTTATGGCCTTATGGCAGGAGTGTAACATAGTCCTTGTATTTGCTGTATGTAAATAGTAATCACCATATATTTACTCTTATTAGTGGTGTTTGAAACTCAAATGCCTTCGTGCCGCCTAGGTCATTCCAGAATTGCTTCCAATAACCGAAATGGAACAGTCGAGCCATTTAGCCGAATTTCCTTCATAATTAGGATACAAAAGGCTTAAAATCACCATGCTGGGTGTCAACAACCGAATTTATTTAGGAAACTTGGTATGGACATGATTTCATTGGAGGTTACCAAAACGCCAAGAATTTTAATTCTCTGCAACTGGTAATAACAACATGGAGACAGCGCGAACCGCAGAGGCAGAAGGAACATTAGCGCCTCTTACTTTGGATCCCAAAATACTGTATGGAAAAAGGCCTTAGAGAAATACTGAACTTCTACTAACGTAATATTCCTCTAATACGTAAAATGAAAAGATGGCAAGCGTGTACGTTCCTTTAGCAACCAGTTTTATGTAGCAAGTACGTGAAGCTGGCAACAGGATAGATTGCAAACTTACCAGTAAATTGTGCGTCGCGTGTGTGTTTGTAACTCAGCAGTTACAGTGCGAACCTTTGAGGTTTCACCACACAAATTTAAGGCAGAGTGAATTAGTCCGTCCCGCACACATTAAAAATAACAATAATAATACTAATAGGATAACACTAAGATCTCTAAGTTTAGGCAATCGTAGAAGCGGGCTTTTTGAGTTCCGTGAGGAATTCTTCGCTTATTCTTTAAGTTTTCTAGATGTGACGCACTAAAATGTTACACATCTTCACTACTTATTTGTTTACACTCTGCAGAAAGCCAGGATATTTTTGTAAAAATATAAAAGTTTAAAAAGAGAAATAAATAGCCTATGTTATATCTAACTACAACAAAAACAAACCTAAAATTATGGACCTCTCATACGAAATGCAACAGAATGTATGTGTGTGTGTGTGTGTGTGTGTTTTCTGTGTATTTGTGCCTGTGTATATTTGTGTGTGTGTGTGTGTGTATTTTGTGTGTTTGTACGTGTGTGTGTATGTACGTATATTTGTGTGTGTGTTTTTTATGTATTTGTGCGTGTGTATATTTGTGTGTGTATGTTTGTGTGGGTGTTCTTTGTGTGTTTGTACGTGTGTATATTTGTGTGTGTATGTACGTATATTTGTGTGTGTGTTTTTTATGTATTTGTGCGTGTGTGTATTTGTGTGTGTATGT
>Ga0123355_10005303_pt1 | contig 18833 bp, 12 predicted proteins | sample TergutEmb28metaG_3_FD_89872 | JGI IMG/M metagenome (GOLD analysis project Ga0123355, IMG submission 89872) | Embiratermes neotenicus P1 segment gut microbial communities from Petit-Saut dam, French Guiana - Emb289 P1 | ecosystem: Host-associated > Arthropoda: Insects > Digestive system > Gut ... | reverse complement strand
GGGGATCTGGGTGCGGTAGCCCCCTAGTCAGGGGTTCTGGAGGCAGCTGTAATTTGGTACAAGAAATTTCATTACATATAGTAAAATTTTATTAATTTTTGGTACTTTAAGACTATTTATGATGACAACCAATTTATTTGTCATTGCTAATATAAAACAATTGTGAACCTATGTAGTTTTAGAATTTTACTGCCTTTTTTCCAAACACCTTGGGGAGTTGGCATCCTAAATTCAGCAATTTTTAACAGTTTTCACAATTGGGGTGAGTTTGGCACGATTTTGGAGGGCCTTTGGAATTTCAGGGGGGGGGGTTTGAACACCCCTAACCCCCCTCTCGGTACGCCACTCTGTCCAACCCTCCATGATTTTAATGCAAGTATTGGTTATAGATGAAATTAATAAGCTGTAAATCAACTATAAAATGTGTCATATGTACAATATATGTACAATATATTATTATTTGATTGCATCTTTCAATCATTAGTTTATTACATTATTACATTACATTTTGAAATTTTAGGAAGATATTTTCTTATTTTATAGTTTTGATATAAATCCAGAATGGACACAAACAGCACAATTTGTAACAGTAATTTCAGCTTTATCAATTATGCGTTTGGTAACTGCAACAGCTGATGAAAGTCCAGCAGCAGACCAACCAAGCAACACCACCAACACCACTACCACCACCACTGCCGCCACCATTTCCAACAACTCACGAACGCCAGATATTGAGCTGCCAAATGAACTTCCAGTACAGCTTAAGGTATGGTCAGCTTGAGCTTTATAAATTGCCGGTATTCCATCCTGTTATGTATACGTATAATGGTATACTTTATTGGAACGTTGTTACACAACAGTGTGGTGCAATGTTTATATTATGCAACTAACAACTGAGCTACATGTTTTGACCTTACAGGGCCATCATCAGGCCTTGGTTAATACCATTAATTTATATGCCTGATGATGGCCCTGTAGGGTCAAAACATGTAGCTCAGCTGTTAGTTGAATTATATAAACATTGCACCACACTGTTGTGTAATGATGGTCCAATAAAGTATACCATTGAGCTTTATAGTCACCTTTTAATAAAAAATTTCCTACTCAAAGATCTTTGTTATATCATTCAGAAATTTCGTAAGATATTGTTTTCCACAGTGAAGATGGAGTTAATACATTCATTACTACTATCGTGAGTGGGGGCACGTGGTGGCACAGTTGGTTGAGGCACTGTGCTACAAGCTGGAAGGTCGTGGGTTTGATTCCCGATGGTGTCATTGGAATTTTTCATTGGCATTATCCTTCCGGCCGCACTATGGTCCTGGGGTCGACCAAGCCTCTAGAAATGAGTACCAGGAATATTTCCTGGGAGGTAAAGGCAGCCGGTGTGTAGGGCTGACAACCTTACCACCTTCATGTGCTGTTTGTCATGAAATCTAGGAGCCTCAACCTCCTGGAACCCTCAGGGATTCTCCAGGCCTGTAATGGGATTGCTTTACTATCATGAGTACACCTTCGACTGTCCAATGATCTTGCATTCTCAGACTGCCTCTTTTTGCTTGCTCTGATACTTCAAACATGTGGATTTTTGAATGGTGTGATTTATTCACGACATTACGTATGTCTTTCTTGTTCTGTAACACCATATCTTATCTAATATCTCCTATCATGTATTCAAAAAGTGTAGTAATTTGTAAATTTGTATCAGTGTTGGTAATATTCAAATCTTGCATGCCCTGGATCCCACATGTTGTTGAGTACAGTTTAAGAAGCAGCTTTGTACATTAAATATTCACAGTCAAGGTAAAGGTAAAAGTAAAGTGATCCCGTTACAGGCCCGGTGTGGCCCAGAGGGTAGGTAGCAGTATAGCTCTACTCTTCCATGACCGCGGCACTAGAAGGGTGTGAGTGGTCAGCAGCACGCCCCGGCCGCACTTTACGTCCCGGAAAGACCCAGTACCCACATTACAGGAGGCTGGGTGGGCCCCAGGGCCTGTCTGGATGGGCGGAAAATCTCGTCCCCACCGGGATTCAATCCCGGATCGTCCAGCCCGTAGTCAGTCACTGTACCAACTGAGCTACCGGCCCTACAAATATTCACAGTAGACTGAATTTCTTAAGTTATGAAATAATGACTTAGATGAAGTAACTCTTTCTTATCTTTCTGTATTTTTTTTTGTAATAACAGTGATAATGTATAAAGGATTTCATTGTGGGACCAAGTTCTTGATAGTGCTGACCACATTATCACTAATACTTCTTTCGTAACTAAATTTGTTTAGATAAATTTTGTTCAAGTTAACTCAAATATTTCAGGATGGACAGGGATTGGATGTCTTAAAACACCTAAGTGAATACGGCTGTGATATTCAGTGTATTGATGGGCCTTTCTTTTGATAATTACTCGGTTATGAACCCTGTACCACAAACAGGAAGAGTTATATCAAATTTGATTTCTAATTTATCTCAGTAATTAACCAACTTGATGCACAAAATTTTTGTTTTACAAAAAGTTTATTTCATGCCTCTACATGTTTCGAGCACATGTACTCATCATCAGGAGGTCAAAATTGCATTACACAGCCTCTGGTATCATCACACTGAAACAAGTGAGTGGTCTAAAATTACTAAAATATGTCAAAATTTGATTTCTAATAATTAGAGGCAATTTATACAGTTTATCTCAGAACTATACAGGGAAAATTTCATTCCCTTCCCTTGCATTGCTGATGTCAATCCATCTACATTTAGCCAGTTTTCTTTTTTCAAGTATTATTAACTTCTGTTTCCTCTGCTTGTCATTTACAGCAATATAATGAACCTAGAGTCTTTTTTTTTTTTACAGAGATGTAAAAATCCCATAAGGCAAGTATTCTCTTGAAAAGCATCAGTTGTTTAAATGGCCATATTGATGTTCGCAGTCGACCGCATAATAGTGTCTGGTGCAGCATGTCCACATTTATCATGCAGTTTGCTTAATAATACTTTGCCACCCATATAGGTTACATACAAAATTGAAGTAGCTCAATTTCCCTCACCTGAAGACAGAAACACAGGTGGCTTCTAAAATATTGTGACATTTTGAAAGCTGCGAAGTTCCGGGGGGGGGGAGATTGTTTCAGAATATAATTCACCATCATCAAAGCCCTATAGAACTCAGTCCTGGCCATTTGAAGGTTCTGTCTTGGCACTTTCCTTGACTATGGAAAACCACAAGGAACCTAAGATTTCAGCCCATCATTTGAACCTGGATCTTCTGACCCACCGTGTTAAACATCTGTAACATTATCTTAGTATCAGTCTATAATGATCCAATAACTCTTATCTATTTAGAATAATAACTTATAACATCATAAACTCCTGTGCAAAGGCACTTAGATTAATTTGACGTTCAGGTGACCGTGCGTCGTGATAAATTCTTATAATAAAACCAACTAGATGCACTAATTTCTCAAATTTATTTTTGGAACAAAACTCTGCATGTTTTGGACAGTTCCTCTGTCCATCATCAGGAATTTTTCACTGTGCACACAGCAATGGTATATGTCACACAGGTTTGCTGACAACTTGCGAGCAGGATCAGGTCGGATTTGCTGACAGCTTGCAAGCAGGATCAGGACGGAACTCCGTCCTGATCCTGCTCGCAAGCTGTCAGCAAACCTGTATGACATATACCGTTGCAGTGTGTACAGTGTGAAAAACTCCTGATGATGGACAGAGGAACTGTCTGAAACATGTACAATTTTATTCCAAAAATAAATTTGAGAAATTGGTGCATCTAGTTGGTTTTATTATAAGACCTTAAATTAAGTACATAATGTAACATCTCAATATAAAGTGTATTTAATACGTTACATTTATATCATTACAGTTAGTTGTTGGCCCCAACTCATTGCCAGAGGTACCAAAAAGTCTTAAGAACAGCAGCTCCAGAAGCCATACATTGACCTCAATGGATATAGTGACAGGAATGCGAGACACAGGTTATCCAACTGGAATGACAGACAGGGGCAAGTATTTCTGATGCAAGTGCCTGACCAAACTAAAAATGCATATAAATTCTACTTTGTGGCTACTAGCTACAGGGATCTGCATTTAAGACTTAATCAGCCCATGTGGGGTTCATATAAAATGTTCTAATATGACATGTTTACTTCACATGTTCGCATTTTCACCGTTCTGTTACTGCAGTCTGTTTTGTGTACAACTAAATGAACAGCGGTGATCACATAAAAGAAGCCGTAAAAACGAACAAAGAATTTTCGATGTTCTCAGCAGTGTTTTTCAGGTTTTCTGGGATATAAAACTGCGTTGTTTGATGTGTGGTTCCCGAAGTTTGTCCCGAAACTTTGGGAAACACACACCCAAGCAGACTTTTCACCCACTGACTTACATGTAAACAGAAACCATGGTAGTTGGGAGGAGTGGGGAGGAGGGGGGGCAGAAGAAGAGGAGCATGGAAAATGTTACAGAGATGTTGAAATTTCATGCAATACCATATAAAAAAACTTATGGGGGAATGAAATAGTGGGCAGAAATATCCCCATAATTTGTGTCCTGTTGTTCAGATGGTTACTTAAATTTGTGTTTCATTTAACAGTTCTGCAATAAACGCTGATATAATCAGTTCTTTGTTTGCAGGAAATGAAAGTTCCAGAATGCTGTTGATACGTAACCAACATCGTTCTTAAAATACCACAGTCTTCTCTTTGACAAATGCAATCCAAACTGCCATTATACTGAACAGTTAAAATGGAATATTGTAGAAGACCTTAATTCAGTAAAAATTTCACATTTTGTGTTTATAAATGTGGTCTTGGAGTAGTTATGGCAGGTTTTGTTATGGCAGAATGCTATGTATAGTTTACAACTTTGTCTACCTACTTAACCTCAGCAACAGGAGCTTTATTAACCTCTGAAGCTTATTATTAACTTCTGAAGCTTCAAGAGATCAGAATATTTTGAAGTTTTGCGCAAAAGAATGAAGGTTAGATTGCGATACAGGTGTGTGCTCAGACACACCCAAAATGTGACTGAAGTGTGGTTAACAAAAACCACGTAACAAACACATGTGAGGTTTGAGGGTCTGCAGCAGTGCAGCTGAGGATTCCATTCATCTGGGACTTAATGCTGTGTCACCAGTACTCAGATCCTGACATTTTGAGCCAGTGTTGTGACCTTATCTCCAAGGGTCGGTACATCCAAAAAACTTGGACATTTTAACCCTTGAAGAGTTTTGTATTCTCCCCCCCTTCCATGGCACTGCGGCCCAATGCGGGGCATGGCCTCCCCATTCTTGAGGTTACTAGATCACACACAACGCATCATAGTTGATAGGACTCCTCTGGACAAGTGATCAGCTCATTGCAGAGACCTCTACCTGACAACACACAATACTCACAACAGACAAACATCCATGCCCCTGGTGGGATTCCAACCCACAATCTCAACAGGCGAGTGGCCGTAGACCTACGCCTTAGACCGCATGGCTACTGGGATTGGCCCTTGAAGAGTTTACTCAATTAATTTGTTGCTGCTGTTCTAAGTAATGCAACAGAATGTGTTAAGTTAGTCACTGAATAACCACCAAGTTGCAGCTTAATTAACTGAAGTGGTAAGAAGTTTTCTTTTGTACTTATGATATCCAGATGCTTCTCTGTATTTTTTTACACAAGCTAGACAGGTGTGGAATTACTGTAGGAAGCTTGAACAGTCCTTCTTTCATGTACCTGCCCATATCATTGTAAATGGGTGGACACCCAACAAATATAACATAAATCTCACAACATTTTAAACGTAACTTTGTATTTCTCCTTCCTTTTTCAGAAATCTACACAGACGAAGAATACGTCTGTACTCCCAAGTCACTGGTTATTGTGTCCGTGCTCATGGTGGTCCTCATCAACGTCGGCATGTTCATCGGTTTCGCAATGTTTTACCGAATGCGGAAGAAATTCTGGAAAAATGGAGACTCATCACCTTTACATAACATTACTCCCGTTGCAATTCCAGAAGTATTGTTCCGTAGTGTTTATGGTCAGTTACCTCCAAATCCCTCGTTTGCCAATCTTGGTCATCCGCTTTCAACCTGATCATTCCCAAAGGCTCAAGTACTTTAAATGGTCAGCATTTTGTTATATTTATAGTGTGGTACCACACTTCATATTTAGCGTGTAGTTCTGTAATATTTCGCATGGAAGTTTAGCTTGCCTTCAGCGTCTTCACTGCTGACGGGAAATTATAAAATCTTTTAAGTGTCATTCCATTCCATTCCCAACGGCACTACAGCCCGGGTTGGGCCTCGGCCTCCTTCAAGAGTTTCCTCCATCCTTCCCGGTTTAGGGCGACTAATGTCCAGTTTCTACACCCTAGCTTTGCTGCATCTTCCTTCACTCCATCTTCCCAGCACAACCTGGGTCTCCCTCTGGGGCGCTTTCCTACTGGCTCACTGAGGAGGACTCTCCTGGATAAATCATCATCCTGGCATATGACATGTCCTGCCCATCTCAATCTGCTCAATTTGCAGAATTTCACAATGTCATTCTCACCACACAATTGATAGAGTTCTTGGTTAGTTCTAATTCGCCATCTTCCCCCATCAATCACTGGGCCATAAATTCTCTGGAGGATTTTATGCTCAGAAATACTAAGACAATGTTCATCTTGCTTAGATAGCGTCAGGTGATGACTAATCTTCAGCAAACCCCATGATAAAGAAGATGGTGTGAAGAAACAGCATGTGCGTGTGTGAAGGGGTGCAGAGTTTCTGGAAGAAACTGTGTTCAATTTCTGTCCCGTGATGTATGTTGTAACATAAACAGATGAGCCTGATAACTGTCATGTTTTGATACTTTTATTGTCATGTACTTAGTTACACCAGTATCCCTTCCTCTTCACCAGGATTCACAATATACTCACATGAAACATTTCTGTATGTCACACTATCTGGTGTGTGACTGACTACTCTTTAGAACATCCTCTAAACAGTGTTCGGGGCAAGAAAAATTGTAGAGAACTCAGTTTTCTCTTTATGTCTATCTCCTACACAGCAGAACATATAATGTTTCTGCTTTTCCTTTCAGTTTTAACCAAGTTTTGATGCATCTGGGAGCCAGGATTTTGTGGTCAGTATAGTGGCTACATTACAGGCTGGACGATCTGGGGTTCAAATCTTGGCAGGATCAAGAGATATTTTTTTCTCTTCTCCAAAATGTCCAGACCGGCTCTGGGGCCCACCCAGCCTCTGATTCAATGGGTAATAATATTCCCTCCCCGAGGGGTAAAGCAGCTGGGGCATGATGTTGGCCACTCACCTCCATCTAGTGCCAAGGTTAAGAATGAGTGGAACTATACCTCTGCTCCCGTCTGTATGGCTTCATGGTGTGGACTGGGACAGCTTCATCTTTGATCTTTACACACAGTACACAACACAGAGCTACCGAAACTTGTGGTCTTACTAGCAGTTTACTGTCTCTATTAAACAGCAGGTTAAGAATTAAATGCATATATTTAAAATGGCATATATAAGGGGTTACAAAACACTGAAGAAATCCAGTACTGCCCTCATTACTTCAGAGATTCAGTATTGTCCAAAAAAGTATTGCCATTCTGGCATTTTGTGGACATGAAATGTAAATTGTCTGGGATGTAACATGTTCATCAGTACTTAAAGGTAAAGTGATCCCGTTACAGGCCCGGTGTGGCCCAGAGGGTGGGAAGAGGTATAGCTCTACTCTTCCGTGACCGTGGCACTAGAAGGTGGTGAGTGGTCAGCAGCACGCCCCGGCCGCACTTTACCGCAGGGAAAGACCTGGTACCTATTTGACAAGATCATCAGTACTTAACTGATATAAATAATGAGAAGAAATGTTGTTAGTTAATTTCATGTGTGTCATATTGTAGTCTGTATATAAAAATGAAAGGTGGTGGGAAATCTAAATGGGAGCATTCAATTTTACTATGCATTCTTTACCTATGTATATTTAAATGAACTGAATTTCATGTTAAAAATAGAATAGTTTAGTTGTTTTCTCTTCTTTCCGATGGAACTTGGAATATTTTTTAATGATATTTGAAAGAAGCAAGGAAGGGATTCTTGAGTAACTGTCACTGAAAGTAATAGCACTAAATATTTAATACTGAGTGACTTATTTTATTTTTTTGCTTTAATACTAATAAAATTCTATGTATACCTCCTATATAATTTTCCTTATTATTGAACCAGTCTGTCTTACAGCTGTCAATAGGACCTGTATAATAATGCACCAACAACCCTCAGCTGATATCTAGCATTTGCACAACATTTTCTTTGTTGCATGGCCATTTCCTTATCTTTTTAAATAGGCATGTTCACAACAAGAATTACAAAAAGCTCCTGTTACCTTCACCGCCATCTGTCTGTCCACAGTAACATCTTAGTTCTTCTAATCTTAGTAATTAACCAACTTAACCGTTTGGTGCCGGAATTATTTTTTTAAATTTTAGCACACCTGTATATAAAATGTGAATAAAACAGGAACCAAGTAAGTTAGAATTATGAAACAAACTGTATTTTGAAGAGAAAAAAACGGACAGTATATACCATGTTTAAAATATTCAGTACCTCTATTTGTTGAATAAATATATAAAATGCAACATTTAGAGGTTAGCGGTGCAGTATGACCACTATAGGGGTCTATAGGCGTCAGGGGGTTAATGCACAAGTTATTGTTTTATAGTAAGTTTGTTATATGCCTCTACATGTTTCAAGCAGTATGTGATCATCATCAGGGGGTCAAAATTGTATTATACAGCATCTGGTATCGTCACATCTGTGGGTGGCCGTCCAGTGCACAGGTTGAGAGAGGACTGGTAGGAATGCATGGGATTATTGATTCAGTAATCACCTACAAATGTGATGATGCCAGATGCTGTGTAATACAATTTTGACCTCCTGATGATGAGCACAACAGTTCTCGAAACATGTAGAGGCATATAACAAACTTATTACAAAACAAGAATTTGTGCATTAAGTTGGTTAATTACTAAGATTATGCTGAGATGCACGGTCAGCAAAACATAAAAAAAAAATCTCAATTCTTGCCCAACAGATTTTACAAAATGATGGACACTGGAGTCTTTTACATAAATATGTGTTATCATTTCAATTTTTTATAAAAACACATACGCCAAAAAGTGTGACTTTTCACATCACATCACATGCTGATTTGATTTTGAAGTACCTCAACTTCTCTCGATCATATTTCCATTAAGTTTCATATGCACCTGTTTGACAGCAATCTAAAATAAAATGCAGTATAGCGCGTTCGGAACCTGATGGCACACAGTGACGCACGGGAGGGGAAGTAAAGGGGAAAGATGCGAATGGAGTGGGTAGCAAGTAGTCTTGCACTGTACGTCGGAACACGGTCTATACAATCGCTGTCCGCTGATCCGCACTCCTCGACTGCCAGTAGTCAACTGAACTGACACCACCGCCGATTTAAATGGACTCGTCCGTTTCGCTGAAATACCAAATCTGGTTTCTGCGCGTGTGCCATCACGTTTCGAACATGCTATACCACTAAGAGGACTCCAAAGAGTGAACATGCCATAAGCTGCTGCTCAAATTTATGATGACGTATATTCAATTTATATAACAGAACACTTCAGCCCATAGGGTAATAAAACACAATTGCAGTGAACGGAATTTTATGACATTTATTTTGCCAGAAGGTAAAGTGTAAACCATCTCGTTAAGCTAGTGAAGACATCATTCGTGCAATTTTTGAAGTGAATTTTTGGATCTGCAACAATAACACTGGTATCATCCACAACAATTGTAAGTGTATATTGAGAAAGTGATATTTTGTATATAAGAAAAATTAGAGTACCTAGTACTGAATTTTGATTAACTCAGTCTTTATAGTACACCAGTCTGAGCATTAGCTATAACTTGAATCTGTTGTTTCATTTCCACTTTTTGCTTTCTATCATGAAACTTTAGTTCAAGTTTACCTCAAATTCCACAAAACTTAGTTCTTAGATCATGATTAACAAACTTAAATGCTTTAGCCTACATTGTTTGCTGATGTCCCTAATATAATTACACTTACATATCACTCTGAAAATGACCCTTTCAAAACTGGGTTAGTGCCGCCTTTGCCAAGTTGAACAAATGGTTTAAAGAAAATAAATTTCCCATTAAATTCTGACAAAACAAACTACGAAATTTTCAACTAACAGTAAAACACATTAATTTAAAAAAGGATTACGGTAATGATACACTCACTGAAGCAGCTACAACTAAATTCCCTGGTCTGCAAATGGATATTAACTTAAATGGGTGAAAAAATGCATCACACTTTGTTCAGCATACTTTGCCATGATGGAACTCATACCACTCAATGACAACACATCCTTCAAAATTAGTTTACTATGCATATTTCCATTCCATTGTATCTAATGTAGGCATCTTCTGGGGAAATTTGACACAGCAAAAAATTATTCACCATCCAAAAGAAAATTGGTAGGGAGTGTAAAAACTATTTAAGAAATTTAATATTACGCTTACTATAAAATACTTGTTTTGTTGAGAACATGAAAAATTCCAAACAAATTGAGAAATTACATACACAGTATAAATACGAGAAATAAACAAGACTCCCACAAGCCAAATACTACTCTCACTAGTTAACAGCAGTACTATGCAGGAATCAGGGTCAAGTGTTCTTCCACCCAGCATTAAAATCTTAAATCGATATACAGGTATTAAACCAGTACTGAAAGACTTGACTCCTAGCTCACTCTTCATACTCCACAAAATTTTTCTACTTGAAGTTTGTACATAGTGCATATATTAGTATGTAAACTGGATACAAATCATTCTACAATTTTGGTCTGTAAAGGTAAAATAAAGTTGTACTTGTGTGCACCATGAAACCACACTGAAGGATGGAGGAATAGCTCCAACTATTCTTAGATGGTGGCGAGCCACAGCCACTATAACCCCACAAAAGATGAACCTCCATTAAACACTGGAGGATAAGTGGGCCACCCAGCCAAACTGGACACTTTGGAGGGAAAAGCTTTCACCCCTGCACAAAGTCAGTGCTCCTGCCCCGTAACATAGGTATAGGCAGATTGGGGCATACCGCATCATTGTTGGTACATACATTATGCTGTCACGAGAGAGTTACAAACTTCACAATACAAGTATGTCGTGTTTTGTGTCATACTGTACTCATACTATGACATATTACACATCCTTGTAATAGAAATGATGTAAGGCGCGTAAAGCAATTTTTATTCTATTCAACATCATATCGCACCAACCAAACGCGAACATATCGCCTGTACAACTAAGAGTAATTTTTTGTCCAGAAGTTTATGTTTATATATAATTTTGTACAATATTTTAGGTAATGCTGTTAATAAAATTGGCCTGTAATTGGGTGTATGCGAGTTGTCATCCTTTCTATGTATGTTTTGCTTTTTGATACAAGACACTGTGGAATACTGTGACGTTACTCTACTTCCTGTTTCGCGAAACGTCAGACATTACACGATTTCCTTACACGCTCCTCATAATTTTTACCGTTGGACTACTAGTATCCCCTAACTTCCACTTCCTTTTCAGCAGACAGCAGTCTTTAACTGCAAAGCTACACAAACTGTGCGAGCATTACAATCAAGTGTGGAATGTTCTAGAACACGAAAACACGTCACTGCCGATTCGATCATAAGTACGTGGGGTGAGAGTAAGAACATTTTGTTGAGTTTGAGAAGTCAGTTGTTGCTTCTTCGTAATTTAACGTTTTGTACATACGTGAGAATTACAGTTCTGTGGTGAATGTATTATTAACCAAATATGACTATTCTTTCAAAAAAGAAGGTGAATCAAGGAAAATCTGAAGAAACTTCAGATTCTGCAGCTCATCATGGAGGATCTCATTCCCGTACGCTGGCTATGGGATCAATGCCAAATCATTCTCAGGTACACCCTTTCTAATGCAGTGCATCTCATACTTGTTTATGCCATGCACATTTCAGTTCCTTAGCAGATATTCACATAACATATTGAGGCAATTAACTCATGCGAAAGTCCTGACATTAAAACCTGCAAGATTCCCAGATTAGAGAAGGGTACTTATTACGGTGACTGTCACAATCCATAAATAGTAGGTGGGGCATATTTCAGGAAAGGCTTATATTATTGTATAACTGGCGGTGGTAAAACACAGGATAGTGTAATGTGCCAACAAGATGAATTTTAGTTATTCAAATTGACACCCATATGGACTGTAGTGTAAAATTGTATTACTCATTCATGCATGGACATTAGCATTGTACTGCTTACACATAACGTGTTCTTTGTCCCGGGCGTTGTCATATGAGGGGCCTAATAAATGTAAATTAATTGACGAAGTCCATAGTACATAAAACTAGTTACATTTTTTTGGGGGTGGTTAAGGTACAAATGCAAATAGGAGGCATGCCAAACTGTTTTGGTATGGCTATCCAGTGTTGCCTAATTTCATTTTTGTTTTAGCACTTATTAATTCTGTAATTTAAATACAGTATGTGATACATGTGAAGTAAGATTTGAAACATGGGGTGTAGTTCACTGCATTACTGTATGCAATTGCAGACATGGTTGAATTTGTAGCAGAAAATCAAGATGGCCATGGGTGGATATAGCATGGATTCCAGAGGGACTGGTATAAGTGAAGAGCATGTTACCCATCCATATTAGAAATAATGTAGGTCTGTACACAACTTGACCACACCCATGGAAGACATTTACTGAAGTAACAGCAGATAACATTTTTCTGCCTTGTTGCTGAGTGACTCAAATACTTACCTTCCCTCATCCTATCCCTATATATGAGATGCTGGAACACCCAGGCATGCCCACAGATGCCAGACCAAACAGCCTTTAACATCCCCTTTGTACAGATAATGCAATTAGTGTGTATAATCTAGCTAATGAGAAAGTACTGTGATGTGGTGTTTATCAGAAGATGTACTTGGCTTGTGACATAAACTAATGTAAATGCATAGTTAATTTTGTCTCAATATTTGCCTGACAGTATGAGCAAGTAATACACACAAGAAATTTTGAACTGTTCACATATTTTGCTATTCATGGCCATATCTGTTCAAATTCAGGAGGTCAGGGATATCTTTGTTATGACTGATGTCTTAATCTGTTTTCAAAAAGATCAGTAATTATTCCACTCAATTTTTTGGGACATTATTAGTAATAACACCTTTGTTTTCATGCATGATGCAGGATGTGGTTACATTAGACTTGATACTATCAATAAAACAAGTCACATGATGTATGGACTGATCTTCTTCCTGAGGTCATATTTGATTGAGATACACGTACATCATTGTCTATTTAGATCACAGAATAAGGGTGTACCTGTCTGGAAATGGTCAAGAGTCTTGTCTGTGGTATAGCTCTTACAATGTTCCAATATGCCCATGAATCAGGCTGATTGTTAGGTCATAAGCAAATAATTGCCCATGTGTTTGTTAAGCAGTTGTGAAACTCAGTGAACTTCTCAGGGTATAAATCGGAAATTGAGTTATCAGTATTTGCCTACAAGTGACAATGTTTTCTAACATAAAACCACTTGAAGAGGAGATGATTTGAATTTGTAAGGTGGCTGCTTCTGTGAATTGTCCTTGTGTGTGCTGCCATTAAGTGATACAGAGCATACACATTTGATGAGTATGGGCATGAGGCCTTACACTGGTCAGATGAGTTGTGTATAATGGGTATAGAGTTACTGTAAATAACTGTTTGTTGTGCTTAGTTTGGGTGGGTGGTACAGACTCACTAGACTGCACACATGCATGTATGAGCGTGCGCATGCACTTGTGCGCACACACATGGCACACACACACACACACTCTGTTGCACTTTCTCATTCATCCCCTCATTTCCTCATAGTAACTTGTAATACAATGACCTGTGTTAATATTATGTATTCACAAGTAATACAGAACAGTGAATATATGATAAAATATATGTCATGTAAATCTAATGTATATTGGACCATGCATCATTGTGATAGTTGAAGAATAAGAGACCAACTTGATGTCACAGTTTATTAAGTTTTATTTCACTTTTTCTATGCTCGACATGTTTCGGACAATAATACATCCATCATCAGGAGCTTGCGACTTTTCTATTGTATCACCACATTGGTCGTGTGTTCTTGTTTCGACGTGTGTTGGAGTTTCGGTGTGGCTGGTTGGGGTGGTATCCGTCCCTCATTTCCTCATAGTAACTTGGAATACAGTGACCTGTGTTAATATTATGTATTCATAAGTAATACAGAACAGTGAATATATGATAAAATATATGTCATGTAAATCTAATGTATATTGGACCGTGCATCATTGTGATAGTTTAAGAAAAGAGACCAACTTGATGTCACAATTTATTAAGTTTTATTTCACTTCTTCTATGCTCGACATGTACATTAATACATCCATCATCAGGAGCCTGCAACACAGATACCACCCCAACCAGCCACACCGAAACTCCAATACACATCGAAACAAGAACACACAACCAATGTGGTGATACAATAGAAAAGTCGCAGGCTCCTGATGATGGATATATTAATGTCTGAAACATGTCAAGCATAGAAGAAGTGAAATAAAACTTAATAAATTGTGCATCAAGTTGGTCTCGTATTCTTCAACAATATGTCATGTACTTTTAGTATAGTTTTAATTGCGGTTATATTGTTATAGAGCTCGGAAACTATAGGTCATTCATCCCCATGCTGGTCAAGGGGGGAGAAGAGGGCGTCTCATTGTTCAACACCTCATTTTGATGATTTTGAACCTCATGAGAGTGGACCTAGTCAGAGCAAACGTCGTCACCGTGCCAGTCCTCACAGGCAAGTTCATAATGTTGTTAATCTGTGGACAGACGCAGTCAGTTCTCGTGAGCGACCATGGTGAATGTAAAGCTGGTCCTATGCTTTTAGCGCCACATTGAAGGTAAAGTAAATTATTCTGCTTATGAAGGCGTTTATATGGAATCCTTAGTTTGATAACTTAAATATTTACTGGAACAAATGTTGGAAAAACTACAGATAGAGGACTGAACTACACAAACCATGAAGTTTGACGTATGACCCAGTCTTAAGCAGCAGTGCATAGGTTCCAGATTGAACAGGAAAAAATCTCAGTGGCAACGTGAGAGATGTTCATGAATCATCACAGCGTAATGTGACCCCCTGGAAACTTCAAGATATTTGATCTTGTTCCACATGGTGGTTAGCAATGTTGGTGTCACTGTCACTGTCGCCGTGTGAATTCTCAGCTGCAATTGAGAACTGACTCAGCGTACATGGTTTGCATATGTCCAGAGGAATGGCGCAGCAGTGTTAAGCCAACTTTCTTGACCGTGGAATTGGCGTATCTGTTCGAAACCACCAACTTTGAAATAGCACTCATGGCACAGCTTTTACTGACATACAGCACACTTGAATGGCAAAGAGTGTGACACTGCTGCTTCATGCATGCCCAATGCATTGCACTGCTTAGTACAACAAAATTGGACAAGTTCTGCCATTCGCTACCTCTGTGCGTAATGTTCTGTACTGTTCAGTCCCCTAAATATGTCTTCATCAAACCTCGGAGTTCCTAGTCACCAGTACTTGATTAAGACTAGGTTGCCCCTGTTCTTTGTAACACATGATTTCTTGAATTCACAGGGGTGACTGGAGGTGTAGCTCAATGTATTCTTTACCTCAGCTCTAGGTGGAGGCAAATGGTCAGTTTCTTGTGTATAAATGTAGAATGAGAACATGTGGCTTACAGAATAGCCATTCATGCTTTTTATCCTGCTGACATATTGAGAGCATCATTCTTAAAATCCAAATTCAGAACGTACATGACCATATTCTTAAGAGCATGTCATCTTCCCCTGTAAAAAAGGTAAACCAGTCCCGTTACAGGCCTGGACAGGCCCAGAGGGTTCCAGGAAGTTAAGGTTCCCAGATTTCATGACAATGGCCCAGGATGGTGGTAAGGTTGTCAGCTTTATGCACCAGCCGCCTTTACCCCCAGCAAATGCTCCTGGTACTCATTTCTGTTAGAGGCTGAGTCGACCCCATGGCCACAGTGTGATTGGAAGGATTTTATGTCAATGAAAAATGCACTGACACCAGCTGGGATCGAACCAGCAACCTTCCGATTTGTAGCACAGCACCTTAACCACTGTGCCACCGCAGTCCACTCCATCTTCCCTTGTACTTCCTTATATTAACCTTTAAACAACCTGATGCATGTAGAAACACACCATAAGAAATCTATTTTAAATATTAGGTAAACAAGGAAATGTACTGCATTTATAAGACATGCTGCATAATCTCTATTTTATTTTCCACAAAATGCTATTTACCGTATATTCTCGAATCTAATCCGCACCATTTTTACAGTTTCAGAGGGCTAAAAATCAGATGCAGATTAGAATCACATGCGGATTAGATTCGCAGTCATGAGCTGGATTTTGGAAAAATGATAGAGCCGCTGTACGTGCCGTAAGAACAATACAATACAATAATTTATTATTTTATTTATTACTTATTATATAATATAATTTTATATAATATTTATAATTTATTATTCATCAGACTCGCCATCATCACTCATAACTGAATCGTTATCAATCACCCAGTCACTATCATCTTTGTCTTCACCATCGTCCTCCCATAGAATGTGATCTTTGGATCAGCTGTGGTGCGTTTGTACCGCTGGCAGTTAAATGTGGCCACTTCACACATGGTGCGTTAGTCGGATAACGGTTAAAGCATCGGTAACATCCAGTATTATTCAATCAGTCTGCCTTGTAGGCAAGGGACGGTTGAAGGAAAGGTGCGGATTAGAACCGTGAAGTAACTTTTTTTCGTTTAAGAAATCAGCAAAAACTAGTGCGGGTTAGATTCAGGTGCGGATTAGATTCGAGAATATACGGTATTTCATAATTTTATCCTTTTTTCTTCAAATAATATGTCTTTCATAAATTGCGAGCTAAAGTTTACATACCAGCCAGTTTGTTTAAAGGTTAAGACAGAGTAGTGCAGATGCTTTGAAAATGAAATGGTGCGTGAAACTGAAGCCACACTTCTCATGAATTAATTTTAGGACTACTCGCAGCAAACTTCGGGAGAGAAATTCGGCAGCATCCCCAACGTTCACAGGCAGCAATAATGTTGCTGGTTCGTCTCCAACAGCAGGACCATCCGGATTGATGGATGAACTAGTGAATGCGAGTGGTTACAACAGCGGTGATGAATATGGTCCTTGCGATTCAGGACATACCACAGAAGCTGAGTGGCTAGAGGTACATAACTTTTCTGTCTGTCATATTACAGTGATATCTTGGCTAACAAAGATGATTCGTTCCGGAATCACATTTGTTAGCCGAAATCTTCGTTAGCCGAAACACATGTACAGACGGAAAAGATAAGCTCCTGGAATGGCCCGACTGTTCATGTTTGCTGCTTTATGTTAGCGCGCTCATCCACTAAAACATTCGTTAGCCGAATCAATATTCATTGGCAGGGTCACTCGTTAGCCGAGGTATCACTGTATAGCATTCAAAAGTGTTATCATATAATGTATGTGTGTTTTTTTTTTTTTTTAATTTTTTGTGCAGAGAGACAGGTGGTTTGAGAAGAGCATTGGCAGGAAGGGCTTCGTCATTAAGCAGATGGAACAAGATGGAGCCTGTCTGTTCCGTGCGGTAGCGGACCAGGTGTATGGTGACCAGGAAATGCATGCCATTGTGAGGAGTCATTGTATGGATTACATTGTGAGTATTCATAGAATGAAAGTAATTTTATTATATACAGTTGACAGTATCCTTTCTGTGACCTGCATTGTTTGCTTTTGGTGTTATCACATTGTATAGCAGCTTAACATTACAGAAGAGAGAGCATTCAAATTAAGAAACTGAATTTGATGTTTGGTGGACCATGCATCATTGTGATAACTGAAGAATAAAAACCAACTAGATGCCACTTATTTTTATTGTACTTCTTATAGGCTCAACATGTTTCGGGCACTACTATGCCCATCACCAGGAGCTTGCAACTGTAATGTTGATTACCACATTGGTCGTTTCGTTCTTGGTTTGCTGTATGTTGGAGGCTAGGTGCGGGTAGGCTGGAGTAGTGTCCGGAATGCAGGCTAAAGCCTAACTGCACCTAACCTCCAACATACAGCAAACCAAGAACAAAATGACCAATGTGGTAATCAACATTATAGTCACGAGCTCCTGATGATGGGCATAGTAATGCCCGAAAAGTGTTGATCCTATAAGAAGTGCAATAAAATAATAAGTGGCATCTAGTTGGTTTTATATTCTTCAGTTAAGAAACTGAAGTTTATTTAGGTAATTAGACAGCAAAGGAATGAGGAATTGATTCATGTCCAAGCACTGCACTGCAATAGTCCCACATCATTTGAACATCTATGGCTGCCTTACAGACAGCAGTAACTAGTGAATCATATGATATTTTTGGGTGTTGTGTGTTGAGCCCACAACAGGAAACAGAAAACACAGAAGTTAACAGTTTTATGAGAGTTTGTCAGAAGTGCCAGAAAACAAATGAAGACCCTGCTGTTGGCAGCTGTGAATACAGCAGGTTGTCAGCTTGGGTTGGAAACTCTTTCTGTGTATGGTAGACCCAAGGCTGTGCTGCAATATGACAACTATACTGACCCTGTCTGCACTGTGCTGCAATATGACAACTATACTGACCCTGTCTGCACTGTGCTGCAATATGACAACTATACTGACCCTGTCTGCACTGTGC
>Ga0123355_10005302_pt1 | contig 18836 bp, 16 predicted proteins | sample TergutEmb28metaG_3_FD_89872 | JGI IMG/M metagenome (GOLD analysis project Ga0123355, IMG submission 89872) | Embiratermes neotenicus P1 segment gut microbial communities from Petit-Saut dam, French Guiana - Emb289 P1 | ecosystem: Host-associated > Arthropoda: Insects > Digestive system > Gut ... | reverse complement strand
TCGCCGATGCCCTGACTTCTTATTTGCGCTCGCTTGGCGGAGAAATTCTCACGGGATTTCGGGTTCGCCGCTGTGAGGATCTGCCGCCCTCGAAGATGGTCCTTTTCGACCTGTCGCCGCGCGGGCTGATGCAGATTCTGGGCGACCGTCTTCCGCAAAGCTACCGCCGCTCGCTCGAAAGATACGATTATGGCCCAGCCGTTTTCAAAGTGGATTGGGCGCTGCGCGGTCCGATCCCGTGGAAAGCTCCGCAATGCCGCCAGGCGGGTACGGTGCATCTTGGTGGCACACTCGAAGAGATTGCCCGCTCGGAGAGCGATCCGTGGCGAAACGAACATTCCGAACGTCCCTTTGTTCTGCTCGCGCAGCCCAGCCTTTTCGACCCTTCACGTGCTCCCGCGGGGTGCCATACAGCCTGGGCCTACTGCCACGTTCCAAACGGCAGTCAGACCGATATGACGGCCCGCATCGAAGCGCAAGTGGAACGCTTCGCACCCGGCTTCCGACAACTAATCCTGGCGCGTTCAACGAAATCGCCGGCCCAACTGGAACAGGAAAATTCCAATCTGGTGGGAGGAAGCATCAGCGGGGGCGCCAACTCCCTGCGCCAACTTTTCTGGCGACCCACCTCCAGCCTTTACCGAATCCCGGTGTCGGGGATGTTTTTGTGCTCGGCCTCGACGCCACCGGGCGGCGGCGTCCACGGGATGTGTGGCTACCACGCCGCGACGCGGGCCTTGGCTTACCGCAACCCAGCGGATCACTAGGGCAGGATCGTCAAGCCTCCCAACCGGGTGTGTCCTGCCTGGGTTTTCAATCGCTTACACTGCTGATCTCTGGCAATCATTGCCCCTTACTAGACGGGTATCGACGGCCCACAGAACGGCTTGCGCCATTCAGCCCCTACCAGGACTAGCAGACTTTAATGCACAAAAATCGTTGCAGGAAAAAATGGGCGAATACATCGACCTTGAATCTGCAACTTCCGCGAAGGATGAGCTGAACGCGGTTGTCACGAACCTTGTCCTAAACATGGGAACTTATGGCCTAAGCGGATGAATCAAAGGCGGTTATGAGTGGAACAACGATCGTTTCTCAATTCCAAGCTCCGTGTCCTCTCTCATCCCGAACGCGCTGAGCACGAGACTTCCCTGCTCTTGCCAACCTCGCGCATGCCGTTGCAAACTTGAGCATGAGAGTCCTCTCCCGGTTTCTTGCGTCGGCCACCGACGTTTCCCACTTTCCCGTCCCCTCGGTTCCGGAAATCGCCTTCCTTGGCCGCTCCAACGTTGGAAAATCCAGTGTCATTAATTCCCTGGTGGGCGGCAAACTCGCGCGCACCAGTTCCATTCCCGGACGCACCCGCAGCATCAATTTCTTCGAAATCCGCTGGCCTGGCAAACCGCATCCCGAGCTGATTTTCGCCGACCTTCCCGGCTACGGATATGCCAAAATCTCGCGCACGATTTCCGAGGAGTGGCCGAAGTTTATCGAGCCTTATCTCAACCAGCGAGCAACGCTAGCCCTCTGTGTGGCGCTGATCGACGTCAACGTCCCAGCGCAGCAAAGCGATCGCCAGTTGCTCGACTTCCTCGGCGCCTCCGGACGCGATGTCCTCGTCGTCGCCACCAAGAGCGATCGCCTCTCCAACAACCAGCTCAACAACGTCCTTCGCACGCTCGCAAAAGAGTATCCGTTGGCGCGCCTGCTTCCCTATTCCTCGAAAACCGGCGCGGGACGGGACGAACTCTGGAAGCTGATCCGCCGGGTGATTGAACCCGCACCGTCCGAAGCCGAATCTCGGGCGGCGCCGCTCGATTCGTAATTCATGACACACCCTTCGGATCGTCGTTAATCCGGCGCCCCGGTCCATCTGACGGAGAGCTGTCAAGGTTAAAACCGGGCGGCCTTGTTTTGATACTTCAAAGCTTGCAATTCTGAAACCTGCTGTCCCAAACTTTGCAACGTGCACTTCCCATCCATTTCGCTAGATAAATACGCAATGTTTGTTTCCTGCATAACATCAACAACTTACCCGGCCGCAGTCAGCCACTGAAGTCCGTGTAAGTCCGTGTAGGTTACCGACCCTGATTTATCTGATTTGCGGAAATCGGCGTAGCGGGCCTACTCCGAAGCCGATGATCGCAATCCCTGCAACGCCCGCAACAATGCAAGAAACCGTGGGGATCAATGTTCAACATCGCTCTTTCGACCACCGCCATTATCTGGGCTAACAGCGATTCGGACAATGGTCCATTCATTATCTAGTTGCCACTGAAATCCTCGGAGGATGTGGTCCCTATTCCATGCGCAATGCTTCCATTGGATCGACGCGCACGGCGCGCTGCGCGGGGATGAGCGTTGCAACCAGACTCACGGCGAGAGTCAGCAGCGTGACGGTAGCGCACGTGAGCGGGTCGGTCGGACTTACATGGAACAGCAATGACTGAATGAAACGAGTGAGCGCGATGCTTCCGACGATGCCAACCGCCAGTCCCGCGGAAGCGAGGACGAGTCCACGGCCGATCACGATCCAGACAATATTGCCGATGGGCGCGCCAAGAGCTCGGCGGATGCCGAGTTCGCGCGTGCGCTGCAACACCCAATAGGCGATTGTTCCGTACATTCCGATCGTTGTGAGCAGGACGGCCGCGGCAGCAAAGACACCAAGCATGAGCAGGACCAGTCGGCGTTCTCCTTCTGCCTGCTGCGCGAGTTCGTCCATCGTGTAGACGGCGGAGATGGGCTGGCCGGGATCGATGGCGAGCACCTTTTTGCGAATCGGCTCGATCAAACCCATTGGATTCCCCTCGGTCCGAACGGCAACCATCATGGTGGACGAAACCAGTTGCAGCGACGAACGGAATGTAGCAGGAGTGACGTCGCCATCGAGGCTCTGCCGAATGTCGCTGACGATGCCGACGACTTCATATTGCGTGGTCTGCGCGCCGATGATGATCCGCCTGCCGATCGGATTTGTGTGTGGGTAGTCGGGCCAGAGCTTGTGCGCGCAGGCTTCGTTGATGACAGCGACGAGCGGTGCGTCTTCACGATCGCCCTCGGAGAATTCACGGCCGGCGACAAGTGGGATGCGCAACGTGCGAAAGTAGTCATGCGAAACGAACTGGACCATGGCCAGAGGTCGATCATTCAAAGCACGAATGGGTTCGTCGGCGGGTTGTGTGGGGCTCAGAGGAAACCCCATGAACGGCAGCGTCAGCGTGATGCCGGCGTTCCTGACGCCGGGTAGTGCTTCGATACGGCGCAGCAGGTCTTGATAGAAGGCGCTGATCTTGGGGGTGTTGCTGTAATGCGCCTGCGAAAGCGAAACGCGGAAGGTGAGCACATTGGTGCGATCGAAGCCCGGATTGACCTGGCTGATGCGGGCGAGACTGCGCATCAGTAATGTTGCTCCGCTCAGGAGAACGATGCAGAGAGCGACCTGTCCTGCGACAAGAACATTGCGTGTGTTGAAGGAAGCGAGGCGTCCGCCGGAGATCGATTCGCCTCGCACCTTGAGAACCGCCGATAGATCCGGGCGTGATGCGCTGAGCGACGGCAGTAGTCCGAAGAGTACTCCGGTCGCGACCGAAACACACAACGCAAAGGCGAGCACGGCGACGTCGAGATGAATTTCGTTGAGCCGCGGCAGGTCGAGCAATGCGAGATGAACAAGGCCGGTCAACATCACCCATGCGAGGAAAATTCCAACAATGCCAGCGGCAAGCGCCAGCAACACGCTTTCCATCAGCAACTGACCGACGAGCCGCTTGCGCGCAGCGCCCAAGGCAGCGCGTACGGCGAACTCGCGTGAACGCGACGTTGCGCGAGACAGCAGAAGGCCGGCAACGTTTGAACAGGCAATCAGCAGGACGAAGCTTACCGCAACGAACAGAACCCAGAGATTTTTGCGAACGTTGGCGACAAGCTCTTCCTTGAGGGGTTCGACACGGTCCGGACCGGATTTGAAGTCGAGCATTCCAGGGTGAATGGCGCTGTACTGCTTGTTGATCACCTGTAGTTCCGCGTTTGCTTGCTTGAGCGAGACGTTGGGTGCAAGACGTCCGAAGGCACACAGCAACGGACTGAACTGCGTAACACCTTTCGCAGGTTGGGGGAACCAGACGTCGGCTTCGGCGAAGGGAAACTTGAAGGTGGATGGCAGGATGCCAACGACAGTGTGGGGAAACCCGGCGACGGTGATGGTCTTGCCGATAATCTGCGGATCGCCGCCGAACCGCCGCTGCCAAATACTGGTGCTAATGATAACGACCGGCGGACCTCCGGGCGTGTCCTCTTCCTTGGTGAAGCTGCGGCCCATCAGCGGCTCGACACCGAGAATGGAGAGGAAATTTGCCGAGACCCGCGCCTGTTTGATGACTTCGGGCGGGAAGTCGCCAGTAAGCGCGACGTCGTCGGAACTGCCGAGGTACTCACCGATCTCGCTGTAAGAGCGAACGGTCTGTTGAAGCAGCTCGAACCGAATCGGCGTGACGCCGCGGCTGAGTTCCACGACGCGGTCAGGATCGCGATATTGCAGCGGCCGCAAGAGAACTGCGCGGACGGCCGTGAAGATCGCCGTATCCGCTCCAATGCCGAGGGCGAGCGTCAAAATCGCGGTCAGCGCGAAGGCCGGATTCTTGCGCAGCGTGCGAAATGCATAGATGGTGTCGCGTGATAGAGAGTCGGCAAGGAGTATGACTCGCATGACGGAGGAAGGCTATCACACGATGACCTAACCAGGCGATGCACAAGCTTGCGTTTTTCGTCGCCAAAATTGGAGGTCAAAACGCGATTTCGCGATGTTACGCCGGCGATCGGCGACTTTCCTCCTCCGACTGGTAGTCCAGTAACCCCGGCGAGCTTTGCGAACTCTTGGATGCGGAAGGTCCTCATGGGACTCACCGTGGACATCTTTGAACATGACGTGAGGGTAAGGTCAAGCGGTTTTTTGAGAATCCGTACAGAAAAGTCGGCGACTGCCAGCAATTCATGCAGTTCCAATCTCACTGGTTGCGGACGTAGAGCGACGTAGAGCACTTCGGTTCACCACCGAGGCAAGAGTTGTTAAAATAGGCGGTTACACTCAAACTCCCGCCCAGATGTTGCGCCAGTTACGAGGCCAAGGGTTAGCTCAGTGACTCACCAGCATTCAAAATAGGCCCTCTGCTGCTCCAAGGTTACGCCGATAGCGCACATCGTTTACCTTAAAGCCCCACCTTTCTTCCGTTCGCTGCCCTCCGTCTGGGGTCCACTGATCCCTGCGATAAAAGCGCTCGGCACGAACGTTGCCTACGAGCACCCAGAGAATCGCATTACGAAATCCCAGATCGAAAAGCCGAGCACGCGCTGCCGATACAAGTGCCACGCCAATGCCACGACCCCAGTGGTCGGGATCAACGTACAGTGCACAGAGTTCTCCGTAATCTGACATATTCGAGTCCTGCGATGGCGCGGTCGTGGCAAAACCCCGAATTCCCCCGCTTTCAGTCGCAATGATCGTCTGCGGCCTGATGGGATCGAGGTTACCGAAATCGTACTTTTTCGCTCGATCCTCGGGACGCAGTTGATCGAGATAATCATCAGGCATCAATTTCCGATAGGCCGCCTGCCATGAACGAACATGGACTCGGGCTACGTGTATCGCATCCGCTGGCTCTGCGCGTCGCAGTTCCATATCGACAAATGCTAAAGCATCTAGGCAACGCGCTCCAGTGCCGATTTCCGAATGGGAAAACATCAACGGCACCGGATCGCCCTTCAATAGAGAATTGTAAGTTGTCATGAAGAAAAGCTATGATTGATGAGCGAGACTGCCCCATGAAATCCCCTCGGGTCTTGATCGCTCTCTCCCTTCTGCCACTCACTGTTGGTTGGCTTATCTGGGATCGTGTCCACACGTTCTCTCCCACTCCGCTCTCTCTTACTCCCGAAACGGAGTGCGCGTTCCTTAAGAACTACACTCCCACGAACGTACTGAATCGGTTCAACGAAGGGCAGGTGTCGTACTCCGGCGGCAGAGGCGCTGCCGCAGGCCACGACTCCGTCACGCATACAGCAACGTTTCACGGAGATTTTGCTCTGTGTTCAGAAAAGTTTATGCCCCTGATGGACGCTCTCAGCCACGACGTTGCGGCACAGCTGGTCGGGAACGGGGCGCGTATTCTCAGCCAAGTCGGCGAAGCTCCGGCAGGATTTCACTTTGACTACAAACTTGGCCAAACGGTGGGTTCCGTGACTATTGCGCCATTGGAGCTAACCCCTGTGGAGCCAGCCCGTTTTCTCGGTCACAGCATGCCGGTGCCAAATTGCATGGTGGGCGTCCACACTCGGATAGACGTAGCAGAGAAGTGGTTCCCCAAAGACGAGGGCTTGATCCAAGTTAGCGTGTCCATCCAGTAAGCAGTCGTAACCAGGGGCAAACAAGCGAACGTTAATTCAAGCTTCATGGGCGGGTATCCTAGCACGGAACCAACGTTCTTAGAGTATCGAAGGGATAGTTGTTTTCGATGCATCCTGCTGCCCTGGGCGTACCGGAGAGACCGTGCTGTTTAATCCAAGCCTCCTCGATGTATCGAATGGACGTTGGCGCTTACGATTGGACTGTCGCGAACGGTTACTTCGCTCCGAGCAAACCGCACCATCAGACCAGCGAGTTCGTTGGCCGATTCTCTGGTGGTGATGTTCACTTCCACTACGAAACGGGCACCAGAGTCGGCTAGCTGTTTTAAACAGATAGCACAAGCTTTCGCTTTTTCTCCGCCCTTTGCTTGTCAAGGTGTCAAGGAGTGCTATGGCTGATGTTTCACCAGATTGACGTAGGATAGTTCGTCACTCTGACGCATCGTCAGCTGCGAGCTTTCGAGCCCACGGTTCTCCGAATGGAGGCGGTCCAATAATCTCTTGCTTCCACCCATAATCCGGAAGGCCACATGGGTATCCGGCCCGACGTTCCCAAAGAAGCGATCTCGATCGCTGTTCTCAATGCCGCGGGGAAATTGGTGATGGAATCGATAATCAAAACCAACTCTGGGTTCAGCGGTGTCGTGGTACAGATAGGGTCTTAAGCTGCGCCGAGACTGGCGTCGCCAATGTTCGCCTCGGCTTCCAGCGCTGTCCCATGGAGAGCGCAGTTGCTATAGTTTGTAAACACGCACCGATCTAAAAGGCTGCGTAGATTAGACCGGCTCCCGCCATCATTGGCACGGGGGAGAGAACGCGGATCGCCATCGGCCGCGATCGAAGCGAAGATTCTGTTCGTCGAGGATGGCTTTGAAAAGCTCGCGCTGCTGCCACTTGGGGAAAATGAGGTCCGTCGCTCCTGGCATGCAACCTGGGCCCCCAAATTCAGCCGAGGTCCCGTGCTTATGGCGGCGAGGCATTGGCTAATGTTTGGACGGTTGCGCCAGGACCCACGCTTTAATGAGATTCTCTTTCGTATGGGATTGAAATAGAATCTTCTGCTTTATCAGGTGCTCGGTTGGGTTTCCGGAGGCCGTCATTAGTCATCGTAAAGCGGCAACCGCGCCGCTCATGTCGAGGCGGAAACTGCGATAACGTGTAACATGGCCCAAAAACCCAACTCAGAGGACTACCCTGATCATCAAGATGTCCACGGATTAAACACGGGCACACCGGTAGCCGACACATCGCTGGTATTCCGAGTGACGAAAGTGAGATTGTGCTCGAAGGCTGTAGCGGCCAGCAAGCCATCGATGACCGGGATTGGAGTTGCGGCTAGTCCGATAATGACTCCCCAGCGGTCAGCCACTTTCTCATCCAACGAAAGAATTCGTCCGACAAAACGTTGCTTGAGATCACGACTCAGCCATGCTTCTAGTTTTACTCTTCGAGCAGCATCGGGATGGGAGGTGATTCCCTTGCGAATTTCACCCATCGTCAGAACACTCAGATATAAGAGGTCCTCATCGGTGTCTTGGATCCACTGCACCACCTTCGGCTCTGGCTTCTTGCGCACGAGTTCGGATATTACGTTGGTGTCGAGGAGAAATCCGCTCACAATTCAATATCCCTTCCGTAGTCTGATCTTCGATCAAAGCGGAGATCTACCTCAGCCAATGGCGATTTTGCAAAGAACTCGACGAGACTCTCCGGCTGACGAGCGCGAGTCAGCCTCTCAAATTCTTCCGCCTGTACGATAACGACCGCCTCCCGGTCCTGTTTTGTGACCCATTGAGGCCCTTCCGATCTGGCTCGGCGGAAGACTTCACTGAATTGCGCCTTGGCAGCCTGGAGCTGCCATCGCCTTTTTGATAACAGCTCGGATTTCGCAGCTTTGCGGCCCGTCACCTTCCTCTTTGCCATACAAATGCTCCCGACTAGTCTGACTAGTCATTGTAGCACACACGTACAGGGTTGCTCACACGCTGCGGTCGCAAGTATTTCAGCAGCCTGGACGTCACAATCCTGTGTCGCTCACATTCACGGGCCTGCGGGCAGCTTCGCCTGGCAAACCTCCATCTGGGCAGCCCCAGATAGAGGGGATTCGCTATCGTGTATCCAATATAGAACAGGACCTTACGCTGGCGTTCTATTGCGCCGATTTCGAGGTTTCGGTGTAGAGCGTGTCACCCACGTCAATGGTTATCTGCCATCCTTAAGAAATACGCTATTGTCAATGAAGATAGCTGTCGGGTCTGGATCTTGATTCTCAAAGAACGCCGTGTACAGTTCCGGCGGGCCGTTGGATGGCGTCAGAGTGAGGGTATATCCCTCGAACCTGTACTGGCCGCTGCCAAGGCCTCGCGTCGTTCGGCCAACCGATAAACTGGCTGAAGAGAATCCAGACTTCTGATACGTGCCATTGGCATTGAACGAGATGAAGGTCGGCGAGAAATTGTCTGTGCGCAAAGTGAATTTACCGGAGAGGATCCGGTTATGAACAGGGAGCACCTCAAAGGCTTGCGTTCCGTGATATGTCGCGATGATGGAGTGCCCGGGAGCACCCGCTGTGAAAGGCGAGGCTGAACTGGTTGATCAGTCCGAATTCAGCGCGCTCGGTAAAGGTGATGATGCCGTTTTCGATCTTGTACGTGCCGCACCGCTCGGGCTCCTGGCGGCAAGCTGTTGCGAAATCAAGATCGAGCACATGGCCGTCCAGCGGCAAGCCAAAGTAGGCCTGTCCCGTCGGTAGCAAGACGAGATATTCGCGACTCGCGACGAGGTGCATACCACCGACGGCATATTGGTTCTGCACGGTGGCTCCAAAGAAGAGCCCCGAGCGGCCCCCGACGGCTGACGTTAGATGCAATGGATCCCACGTTCCTCCTGTCTCTCCATGCAGCACGGCACTCGACATCATCGCGTTCAGTTGTTTCTGAACCTCCACGGGCTCCCTTGTATTGTTGAGCAGCAGTGCCATCTGCAGCTTTCCTCCAACAGCGATACCTACCGCGGTTACGTCCTCGTAATTCCCCTTAATTGTGCCATTATCGTCGCGCACATACATGGCCTGGCTGCCTCCGGCCGTCGTTCCCATGACCGGGTATTTGAAGGTGAGACCGGTTCCGGGGAAGTTGGCGCGCACTCGGTTGTAAAGCGCTTGCTGTAGACTCCCATTCATCGGCTCCGTCGTCAGAAGCATCACCGCCGTGTCGTAATGCATCCTCCTTGTGAGGGTCACCGCTGAGAGAGTTCGCAACACGCAGCGGATGGACGGTTGTCATGAATATGTCGATCCCGAGACCGGCAAAATTCCCGACCGCGGACAGTTACAGCAGATGTTCACGGCAGCCTCGCAGCATAAATCGACGCACTGCTTTTCTGGTCACTCGACCGTTTGAGCCGCGGAGGCGTCCTGCCGACACTCGAGCCCTTGCAGCGGCCGACCAGCTACGGCGTGGGCTACCGCAGCTTTACCGAGCACTATTTCGATTCCTGCGGCAGGTCGAGGGGAAACGGAAAACTCGCAGCAGACCCTGGTGCTCGATGAGAAGATTGTCGATCTGCTGGCGACATGGAGGAAAGAGTCGGTGTTTGCCGCCGATTCCGACTGGATGTTTGCCTCGGTTGCAAGACTGGGCAGGTAAGCCACTCAGCTATCCTGGCGCCTGGAAAGCCTATACCGAGGCTGCAATCGATGCGGGGCTTACTCACTTCGGCACCCATACCCTTCGTCACAGCTACCGGGCATGGTTGGGGGATGTCGGCGCCCCAATCGATGTACAGGCGGCGGCTCATGCGCCATGCTGATATCCGGACCACAATGAGCAGCTACGACAACGGCTCCAGTGAATGGTCGGAGGAGATGCGGGAAATCCAGGGCCGGATTGCCGGGAGAGTTGTACAGTAGGCGCTGTTTACAAATCACTATCGCCGCAGGCTGTTGAAAACAATAGTGCTATGATGGATACGCATGTCTCTCTACCTGATTACTGGCATTGGCGGCTTCATCGGATCGTCTCTCGCACGCGCCCTGCTGTCTCGTGGCGAGCAAGTACGCGGGGTCGATAACTTTTCCACCGGCAAACGCGACAATATCAAGGAGATTCTCGACGATGTCGACTTCCGTGAGGTAGACATTCGCGACCTCGACGCCATGCACAAGGCGTGCGCCGGAGTCGATTTCGTGCTGCATCAGGCGGCGATCCCGTCGGTTCCCAAGTCCGTGCTCGACCCACTCGGCAGCAACTGCGCCAACATCGATGGCACCGTCAACCTGCTGGTCGCGGCCCGAGACGCCAAGGTGAAGCGTGTCGTATACGCCGGCTCTTCGTCGGCGTATGGGGATACTCCTACACTGCCCAAACACGAGGCGATGCGGCCCGACCCGATCTCTCCCTACGCAGTGGCAAAACTGGCCAGCGAGCACTACATGATTTCCTTCTATCGCTGCTATGGACTGGAAAGCGTGTGCCTGCGCTACTTCAACATTTTTGGCCCCCGCCAGGATCCGACGTCGCCCTATTCCGGCGTGCTCGCCAAGTTCATCACCCAGATGCTCCGCGGCGAGCAGCCCACCATCTTCGGCGACGGCGAACAGAGCCGTGACTTCACCTACATCGACAACGCGGTCGAGGCCAACCTGCTGGCATGCAAGGCTCCCGCCGACAAGGCTGCCGGACGAGTCTTCAACACCGCCACCGGCAGTCGGATAACCCTCAACGAAACCTTCAAACTGCTGCAGGGAATGACGCCTTACCGAGGCCAGCCGAAATATGGTCCCGAGCGCCCCGGCGACATCAAACACTCGCTTGCCGACATCTCCCAGGCCCAAGCTGCCCTGGGATACAAGCCCAAGCTAGATTTCGAAGAGGGATTGCGGCGAACCGTTGCGTGGTATCGTCAGTCGGACGTCGAACTCCAGACTGCGGACATCAAAAGCTAGGCGCTCAGTAGAGCTGAGCTGGGCACCAATCGAGGTGTGGCGGTGTGTACGAAACTTTGAAACCCTCTTATTCGTGCCTCAGGGACTCGATCGGGTCAAGCCTGGAAGCCCGCAGCGCTGGAATCATCCCGCTGATCAGCCCCACGGCCCCGAGAATCACGGTCGATGCAATTAGTGTCCCGGGCTGAATGATCAGTCGAATATCGCCGGCTTCGCCGTTCTTGGCAAACGCACTATAGAGTGTAAGTCGTCCGACTGACAGTGCCACCACGTATGCCAGAATCACTCCCAGCAAGCCGCCGATGAATGTAATGGTGAGCGCTTCCGCGAGAAACTGCATGAGGATATGCCGCCGCGGTGCGCCCAGTGCCTTCTGTACGCCGATTTCTCTGGTGCGCTGCGTCACCGACACCAACATGATGTTCATCAACCCCACGCCGCCAATCCCCAGCGTGAGCGTGCCGATGAATCCCATCAGAATCTTCAATCCGAGCGTGATGATCTCGAACTGGTGCAACTGGGTCATCAGGTTGAACACGCGCACGGCCTGACGGTCTGATTCGTTGAATTTGTGCTGCCCCGCCAGAATCGACCGGACCGCCGGCTCAATCCGCTCAAACTCCGGCGTCTGATAGTTGAACCAGATCGTGTCCAGGTAATGAGTGCTCTTCAAATCGCTCATGGTCGTGAAGGGCACGTACACCACGCGATTGATGTCGTCGTTCCCCTCCTGCATCTTCGCGGCCAGCACGCCCACGACTTCAAAGCTCAATCCATCCAGGCGGATGTGCTCCCCAATCGCGTTGCGCCCGGAAAAAAGTTTCTCCTTCGCCTCCGACCCAATCACCGCCACGCGAGCCCTCTGCACCTGGTCTTCCATGTTGTAGAAGCGACCCTGGTCCAGCTTGAGGGAGCGAACGTCATATACATTCGGATCATTCCCCGTCACCGTCCAGGTGAACGCGCGGTTCTCATAGCCCACACCGCACTGTTTGTCGACCGAAGGCGTGATGTGGGTGATCTGCGGAAGATTGGTAACCAGGGCGTCGACATCATCCTGCGTGAAACGGATATTCACTCCCGCCTTTTGCCCACCGGCCTGCATGGAAGTCGTTCCCGGCACCACAATCACAAGCTTGGTCCCGAAGTTGGCGAAGATGTTCGCGCAGGCCTGCCCAAAGCCGTCGCCATATGCGAGCAGCATCACGACGGTGGCAATGCCCCACGCCATGCCCAGCATGGTGAGAGCTGTGCGGCGCCGGTTGTGGCGCATCGCGTCGTAGGCTTCTCCGAGCAAATCACGCATCATGCCAAATCAATCCCATTATTCCTGGCGCAGCGCTTCTACAGGCTGCAACATCGCTGCCTTGCGCGCCGGATACAGTCCCGCCAGCACTCCTGCCAGCGTCAAACTGCAAATCGCCAGTGCCGCGGTCATCGGCACCAGCTTTGGCGGATCAAATCCTTGCGGTCCTTCAATCCCGCTCATCATCGACATCAGCCCGCCAGCAAACGCCATGCCGATCAGTCCGCTTCCGAGCGTAAGCAGCAAGCCCTCCAGGAAAAAGTGAAATAGGATGCTGCGGTTCGTTGCCCCTAGAGCCTTCCGCAGGCCGATTTCATGCGTCCGCTCGCTTACCGCGACCAGCATGATGTTCACCACGCCAATCGCGCCCAGCGCTAGCGTCACCATGCCCACAGCTCCCAGGAACCAGTTCATCACATCAAAAATCGTTCCCACCATCTTCGATTCCTGGATCGAATCCCACTCGTCGAAAGCATTCGGATCCCTGGCATCGAACCCATGGTTCCGCCCCACGATCTGATGGACTTCCCGTTGCGCGGCGAGATGGTCGGCCGTGAACTGCGGTTGATACTCAATGAACGAAATCGAGTTCTCATGATTCTCTCCCTTGAGCGGAAAATTCTCCGCCATCACCTGGAAGGGAATATACCCGCGATTGTTCAGCCACATGTTGTCACCGTGCCCCAAATGGGGCAGGGTGCCCACAACTTCAAACCGCTGACCGTTAATCAGCACAAACGATCCCACCGCCGGACGCCCCGGGAACAGCGCCTTCAAAAGGTCGCTCCCGAGCACAATGACGTTTCGCCGTTGCGTACCATCGAGCTCGTTCAGCCAGCGCCCGTCTTTGATCGGCAGATAACTGATCTCGTTCAGATTCGGCTGCGTGCCGAGAATCTCACCGCTGGCGTTGGCAAACTCGCTGACTTCATGCAAATCCCCCCGCGAAATAACCGGGGAGGCATTGCGAACATGCCCCGCCTGCCGAATGTCGAGGTAATCCTGATAGGTAAGCAAATAGGATCGCGCCGACGTCATGTTCCCCTGGACTACCGGCGCCCGCCCCGGAAACAGAAACATGATGTCCTTGCCAAACTCGGCCAGTTCCCTCTTGTTCCCCGAGCGGAATCCCTCGCCAACCCCCACCAGCAGGAGCAGTGATCCCACACCCCAAGCAATCCCAAACATGGTCAGGAATGAGCGCAGCTTGTGTGCCCAGAGATTCCGAAAAATCTGCCCGAAGATGTCTCCTATAGTGCGCATGTTCGTGAATAGAGGGTACGCAGCCCGGGACCTCGAAGTTCCCGAAACCCAGTATTTTCAGAGAGACTCGGCCCAAAGGTCTCCCGCCGTCCCTTGATCGGCTTTAGACCCTAGAGTGAAGACGATCCAAATTGGCGGAAAGTTACACCACTCAAAGATTTAGACGCACAACCCGTTAGGTTGGTTATCTAGGGTTCGGGTTACGCCCGGCCCCGAGAGTGGTCCCGTGACACTTTCCTCGATGGCAGTCTCGCGTGCGACTGGGAGGAAGTTAATGTTCTGGAATGTATTCTGGGTTGTCTCCACACGGATGTTTGAGTGACGAGCCCCAAAAAGCCCTGACTCGTCTCCAAGTCAAAAATCGACACCGTGATCGTCGACTGCGACCTCCATGGCAGCACCAAGCTCCTGCGCGAACTGCAATCCAGGGAAAAGGAGTCCAACACGATGGCCATGGTGATTATGGGGCACCGCGGTCGATTGGACCGTCTTGCTCAAACTGGCGCGATGTTGAAGTCCCCCGAGCCAAGTCGGAATGGAAAGCCACACGCTGAGGTCGGCTGGCAAGACAATCGTGGCAATATGGGCGTCCGCTCGATCAAAGTCGCCGAGCCCCAAAGACGAAGCCTGCAGCTCTGGCTGGCCCAGCAATTCCTGGTCGACTGAAGAGTGCATCACCGGAATCGCGTGTCTCTGTCCTCAACCCGATCCCGGTCCGATCGCGCGATCCGCGCCATACGTTCCCCGAAACTTCCTCCGCAAAACACTTCAAAAAAGCTCCAATAGATGACGCCCACCAAAACGACCGCTCCACCTGTCATCGCCAAAGGCCACCGGGGAGCCTCTTGATTCACCAAAAGGAAAACCAGCACGAACAAAAGTAGAGCGGCAAACATAACCAAGGTGTTGACGGTCCACGCCAACGTACGACCCGACAATGGCTGTGAAAGCCAGTTCAGTTCGAGGAAATCGGCTGCGATCGTGTCTGAAGCACCTTCGCCCTGTGGCGACAATTGGATGACATTCCGCGCTGCCGGAGAAATCATCAACCCATCCTCTTGGTCTGCCCATCCGTCCTTTAGCGCGCTCGACGCCGGCTGGTTGAACATCCATTGCGCTGATTGCGAATGCAGCGCGGCCCCCTCGAGCAGATCCCCAAAGATCCACTCCTGAATCTGCCCCTGGGTCCGCGGGGACAAATCCAGAAATCGAATCCCGCACCGGCCCGAAGGAGTGGCCCACACCACTTCCCCGTGCGCCTCCACCCGTAGCCGCGAATCCGGCAATGCAAACCTTATCCGCAGCTGATGCTTGGGCGGGAGCGACGCCACCACCTGCGCCCCAATCCCTTTCTGCGTCAGGTTGCGCAGTACTCCACCATTTGCTTGATCGAGGCTGACGTAAGTCAGCGTGCGCAATTCATGCCGATGCGACCGCGCCGAAGATACTCCTGCTTCCATAGCCACCGCCCGACTCCTGAATCGGCCAGAATTGATTCCAGAATGGTAACTCCATTGCCGGCGGATCTGAATAACTGCGGTGGTTCGGCGCGACCGGAATTAGCGGCCAGGCAAGAGTCGGTCAGCAGTGGGTCAAGTGGGGACGGCCGTGGAAGCCGTCTCTGTGTGGCGGCTCGTCGCCTATGCAGGGTGTTCGTGTTTGCGGCGGTGACGATCTGGCTCGCTTCGAAGGCAAAGCAAAACCTGTTTTTCTGGGAAAGCAAAGTTCAGTCAGGAGTACCCACCAGTGAAATAACCGGCCTCCTATGACACGGAAGTACATGGCCAAAAGGTCATTCCCGGGTAATTGCAACCTTTGGCAAAGACCATTAACGTACAGATGAGCCTTCTCTGCACATGGCCAGGACTACGACGAAGCCGGACATTGAATTCGCCGATTCCGGGCCGGACGAAAATCTGCCCGTATGGCCGGCGAGGCCCTCAGGTAACGGCGCGCACGGTCCCGCGCAGAAACCGTCGCACCGCGATGCCCTGCAAGCCCTTCTCGCCTTCTCTTCGCTGCATGAACAGTTGCGCCGCAGAAAAGCACTCGCCGCGCGCCATGCCTCTCTCGATTCGCACGCTCCGGTTCAGGAGTTCGAACCGTCTCCGCGATTGGTTCTCGACGACGTTCTCCAGCTAGTGGCCGAAAGCGCGGTAGCGATCACCGGCGCCGACGGACTCGCTATTGCTCTGGCAGAGAACAACGAAATCGTTCTGCGTACCTCGGCCGGCATGATTCGTCCCGACAAAGGAGCGCGCATCGATCGCGACTCCGCCTTCTCGGGGGCCTGCTTTCGGACGGCGCAAATCATCACCTGTGACGACACCGATGTCGACGCGCGCGTCAACCTGCAAGCCTGCCGGAAGCTGGGTGCGCGCTCCATGGTTGCCGTTCCGCTGTGCGGTCACCGCCGCGTTATCGGAGTCCTCGAAGCGTTTTCGTCGTGGCCCTTCGGCTTCAACGACAGTGATGTCCGCAATTTGACGCTGCTCGCCGAACTGGTCCTCGGTGCGCTCAGGCCCGAGGATGAAGACCGCTTCGCCCAGTCGGCGCAAGCAGCTGCGTCAAAGCTGGAGCTGCCCAGAACAGCAACACCAGTTCCGGCAAAGCTAGAAGTTCCGAAACCTGCTGCCACCACGCCAGCAGTCCAAGAACCGGACGTGCCGCCGATTGCGGCCCAGGCGGCGAAACCGGTTACCGCGCCTGCGACAGAATCCTCAAAACCGGCAGCCGCGTCGGCAGAACCGCCGAAGCTGCCAGCAGCCCGGGAAACCAGGAAGCCGCCGACCCCACCGCCAGCCACGCAGTCCGCAACCTCAAGGGCTGCGCCAAAGGCTGTATCGGCGAACCTCGCGAAGCTCCACACTCCACCGAGCACAGCCCAGCCGGCTGATCACGTTCCCCCTGCGCAACTCACACCGCAGTCCACCGCACCCAAGACCTCGGCTCCGATCCAGGTTGTGCTCTCCTCCTTGCTGCGGATTCCACCAAAACCTGGGGCCACCACTCCGGTTGAGTCCGCAAAGGTCCAGCCACGGCGAACTCCCGTGGCGGCAAAACCGGCAGCCGTACCCGGAGCCATAACTCCACTGCCACAAACCCTCGTTGCGGCGTCGCCGGCAGTTCCTCTTTCGGAAAAAGTTATCGAAGCCCAGCCCGCCGCAGCTCCGGCAGCCGCAGTTTCCGTTCCTGCCGAGCCCATCCTGACCTTCGGACAGCCCGCGGCGGCCGAGCCCTCGCAACGTCCGTGGATGCTGGTGGTGCTGGTTGCTGGCGTAGTCGCGACCGCCTTCGCCGCCGGCATCTGGTGGAAGCTCAAAACAAACCAGATCGGTTTCCAAATGGTCCAGCCGCAGCCACAGGCTGAAACCGCCGACTCCGATTCTGACAACACGCCCAACGATTCGCCTGCCACTCCGCAAGAGTTGGCCAAATTCCCGCGGGTTACAGGAGTGCGACATTGGTCCTCAGCTGACTCCAGCACCATCGTTCTCGATCTCGAAGACCAGGTCCAATACGAGCCCGGACACCTGCTCAACCCCGACCGTGTCTACTTCGATCTGCGCGACACGCAACTGGCTCCTGAGTTGCAAGGCAAACGGTTGGAAGGCGACGCTCTGCTCAACCACATCCGAATTGCGCAGCCTCTGACCGGAACGACGCGTGTCGTGCTCGAAGCCCGCGGCGGCAACACGCTGTCGGCGCCGCAAGTTAGCCTCGAGCGCGATCCCTACCGCTTCGTCATTCAAGTCAGCAGAGCCGGCGTCACTCCCAAGCCCGCGGTCAATCTTTTTTCCCAACCCCTCGAGGCGGAGAAGCGTCAGTTGGCGATCGTCGTTCCTCCGCCGACCAGGGAAGACCTCCAACTCCGCAGCCGAGTGGCGAAGCTCCGCATTGTGGTCGATGCCGGACACGGGGGCTGGGACCTGGGCACTGTTGGCCGCCGCGGATTGCTCGAAAAAGACCTTGTGCTCGAGATCGCGAAGCGGTTAGGTAAGCTCTTAGAGTCGCGGCTGGGCGCTGAAGTGATTTACACGCGGCAGGATGACAACTATATCCCGCTCGACCAGCGCGCCATCATCGCCAACCAGGCGCAAGCCGACCTGTTCGTATCCGTCCACGCCAACTACAGTGATATGCCTGCGGCGCGCGGAGTCGAAACCTACTTCGCAAATTTTTTCTCTGCTCCCGGTTCCAAAGATCTCAGCCATCCCGCTGGATCCAAAGAAGTCGCCACGGGCTCGGAACCGACCAGGAATATTGCGATGCCCGCGCTCACCCCGGCCGATTTGCACAACCGCATCGAGCAGTCTCGGCGGCTGGCGGCCAGCGTGCAACGTTCGCTGTATGCGACTCTGGCGGCCCAGAATCCCGGAATCAGGGATCGCGGAATCAAAGAAGCCGGGTTCGTTGTGCTCACCGATAGCGCGATGCCGGGAATTCTAGCGGAGGTTTCGTTCGTGTCGAGCCCGCCCGACGAGCAGAAACTGCGCTCCGACGGCTACCGCGAAGAAATCGCCGAAGCGCTGTACCGCGGCATTGCCAAGTACGCGGCTGGCAACAAAGGGGTCGGGCAGAACGTGGCTACGGCTGCGAAATAGGATCCGTCGGGCAAGCGGATCTCGTCGCGAGAGAAACAGGGCACCAGCTAAAATCTCGCTACTCCTGAACCCCTCACCGCTCTTGCTACTTCTGTATAGACGCGGTTTCTTTCTGGTACGACGCGCTGAGTGTTCCCTTCGTCCTCGCAATCGGAAGCAGTGTTGGATAGAACTGCACGAAAGTGGTGTCGACGGCTGCGTGTTGGGAGTGGCAGCTGTAACACTCCATGTTGGTGGGGATCATCCTCGCGGTCTTGGACTGGTCGAATCCGAAGAAGGCCCACTTTCCCGGGAAGCGCGATTCGTCCTTGACGTG
>Ga0123355_10005301_pt1 | contig 18837 bp, 17 predicted proteins | sample TergutEmb28metaG_3_FD_89872 | JGI IMG/M metagenome (GOLD analysis project Ga0123355, IMG submission 89872) | Embiratermes neotenicus P1 segment gut microbial communities from Petit-Saut dam, French Guiana - Emb289 P1 | ecosystem: Host-associated > Arthropoda: Insects > Digestive system > Gut ... | reverse complement strand
GAGGTATGCAGTTTGACCTTCCTCAGTTGAGTCCGCTCCTTTGTAGCAGTCGGTACGTTAGCAAAGTGCGTAGTAGTTTTTGTGTCTTGTCACGGGCGAAAATACAGAGGAGTCTGGAGCAGTGTTACGCGATCAAGTTCTGCGCGAAACTTGGAAAGTCTGGTTCCGAAACGTTGCAGTTGATGAGGACAGCTTATGGGGATGCTGTTTTGTCTTCATCCCAAGTCTTCAGGTGGCACAAGGCGTTCAAGGACGGAAGGGAGAGCGTTGAGGACGAATAGCGCGCAGGGCGTCCTTGAACTTCAGGAACTGAGAACAATGTGGCTCGTGGGAAGGCTGTTCTGGATAGGGACCGACGTTTGGATGTGCGGTTAATCGCAGAGGAGGTAGGACTACTGAAAATGGACGTCCACCGAATCATTGTGGAAGATCTGCACATGAGAAAAATTTGCGCGAAACTGGTCCCAAAGAATTTGTCCGATGTGTGGGAATTTTTGGCTCAAAATAATATCACAATGCTTCCCCACCCACCGTACAGCCCTGACTTGGCTCCGTGTGATTTATTTTTATTCCCTAAGCTCAAAACCCACCTCAAAGGATATAATTTTGGGACAGTTGAAAACGTCCAGGCAGCTGCGATGAGGGCTTTGAACAACATCTCAAGTGAAGACTTCCTCCACTGCTATGAAGAGTGGCAGCAATGCTGGAATCGCTGTATTCGATCACAAGGAGCCTACTTTGAAGGGGATAAACTGTAATTGCATGTATGTTCAATAAATTTAAAAAGAAAGAAATCATTCTCATTACTTTTGGGACTGACCTCGTATTCATTCATTCATTAGTATTCAGCCTTGAAGGCCGGGCTTGGCAGGAACCAGAGCCCAGTCATGTGACTGGTATGGCTCTGGCACACTGCATCCTGAGCAAGTTCTTGGGAGTAGTTTGCCATTGCTTTCCCCCGCCTTTAGACATTCCCACTTTAGCCGCCATGTGCCTCCGTCCGCAGTGACGCAAGAGATCCTAGCAGCGAAAGGTGGAACTGTGGGCGAGAAAGATGTCCGGTTGTAATTTTGCCTAAATTCCGACTTCCACTTAAATTTAGGGATCTTTTACATGCCGCATATCTGCGACGTGGGACCGACGGCTTTACTTCCCCTCCGAAGGAAGGCGTGCTGAGGATTTTTTCGCCCTAAAAATCCGACGGCTTCAGCCGGGTTTGAACCCCCAAACTTGGGTACTAAAGGCCAGCACGCTACCCCTAGACCACCAAAGCCGAAGCCTTGTATATCTTCTAATAATGTTAGACACTGTGTTACTAAGACCTTCACTACACTTTACTACACTTCACCCAACTACACTTCACTACACTTGTTGACACTTCACTTCTTCTCATTTAAACTTCACCCAACTACACTTCACTACCCTCTCATTTGGCTTAACCCCATTTAAATTTCCTACCACTTCATTTCACCTCACTTCACTTCGCTGCACTTTTAGATGATTTTCGCCAAACTTCTATTCCTTCATTTCACTCCATTTATAATTGCTTTCCTAACTCTGTTTCTAAAAATCTTGGGTTTAAAAGCGAAAGTCCCTAATGCTTCTGCAGGTAGTTGGTTCCAGTTTTTAACGGTCCTATGTGCATAGGAATACTTCCTGATATCTGTTCTTTGCTATCTGTCCCTAATTTTCTGAACATGATCAACCCTACTCAAATAGTAAGGTCTTTGCAACCTTTCCCTATAGCTTTCCAAGCCCTTTCCCCAGAGTATGCTTTAAAAAGTGTGCATAAGTGCTATCGTCCTATTCTAAGCCAAGGTTTCCCAGTCAGAATCCTTCATATGATTTGTAAATTGAGCAGCTTTCTTCTGTTCTCAGTCTATCACATTATCTGTCCTTCTCTGCATGGATCCCAGCATGCAGATCCATATTCCAGAATAGGATGTACCAGTGACGTGTATGCTAAATGTTTCGTATTCCTATTTCCTGTTTTGAGAACACACATTACAAAGTGAAGAAGTGCCTTCCAGGCTTTTTGTGCTGTGTAATTTACTTGGTCCACCCAGTTTAAATAGCTAAAAAAAACTAAACTAAACTCCGTGGCTTTAGTCCGCGAGCGAACCATACCGACAGAGCGGCCGCCGCCGGTAGGCGAAGTTAGTGCCAACTTTTGTTTAAATAGCTTCATAAGATTATTCCCAAGTATTTACAACTGCTTGCTTCTGGAATTTTTTGGTCACCAAGGGAGTAACCCAGTGGATTTTTAACCCGAACTCTCGTAAATATTATTGCCTTACGTTTACTGGGATTTATTTTCATCCCGTTTTCTATTGCCTATTCCCCCAAAGTGTCCAGATCCTTCTGCAAATTTTCTATGTCTTTTTATTTGTGATTTTCCTATATATTATACAGTCATCAGCAAAGAGTCTAATACACGAGTCAGTGTTCCTGTAAATATCATTTACATACACTAGAAATGGCAGTGGGCCCAAAATGCTCCCATGTGGCACACCTGAGGTTACTTTGGCTTCCTTGGATAGTTGCCCTCCTACTCTTACCCTTTGTGTATGATCTACAAGGAATTCCTGTACCAAAATGACTACCCTTGAATCCACGCCTGAGGCTGCCAGTTTTGTAAGCAGCCAACCATGAGGAACTAAATCGAAAGCCTTGGAAAAGTCTATTATAGTCGCATCTATACAAGTCCCTCATCCAAAGAGTCCGCTATATCCTGGCACACTGTGATGACTTGGCTTTCACATGAGTATCCTGGTGTAACCCCATGCTGTCCCTCATATAACCAATCATTCTTATCCCAGATTTGTCTCAAATACCCTGCTATATTGTGTTCCATTTGCTTGCAGACCACAGAGGTTAAGCTTATGAGTCTGTAGTTTGTGACTGCCGATTGATCACCCCCTTTGTAAATAGGAAGCACTGTGGATTTTTTCCAGTCACATGGTATGGTAGCATTGTATAATGATATTTCCTGTAGTCTAGCTAGGTAAGGAGTCATGGCTTCCCCACCTAATTTCAGAATTTCACCAGGAGCTCCATCTGGCCCTATTGATTTGTTTCTCCCAATTTTTGCTAATCTTTTTCTAATAACTTTAGTGTTAATAATAAGAGTTTCACCTGAGTTTGCTGATTGTATTTTTGGGATGTTGTGATCGCAGTAAAAGTCGGAAGCATAATAGGAACTTAAGATGTTAGCTTTTTCAGTAGAGTCTATAATGATCATTCCGTTGTGGTCTTTGATCGCAGGAATAATTTACCTATTTCCTTTCTGCCTTTTCACGTACTTGTAGAACTCAGACCAGCAGTTGCCTTCACTTTATAGTACTGACCGCAAAAATGTTTCCTGTGCAGTTTTTTGGGCTGCCAGCAATTCTTTAGACAATCTTTTCATTTCCACTTGATATTGCTGTCCTAATTTTCTCTTGTTGTTTAATCTTCCAAACTTTACCCTAAGCTGTTTCACTTCCTTATTGTAGTATTCAGGATCAGGAGTTTATCTCAGAGTTTTATGTGGGACAAAATGGTTGATACTCTTGAAGACTTTCCTGAAAACATTTCCAAATTTCCTGCACACAACTACCATTACTTGCCTGTGATGCGAATATACCCGTGAGGAAACTTTATAGACCAGTGATGTTTGTTTTATGGAAAACACATACTAATCTTTCCATTTGATGCTCATGACAATTTTCTCCCCATTCTACTTCCATTAGTACCCCACAATAATCACTGATCCCCTGAACATTACTGCAAGAGGCGAACGCACTTTTGGGCCGAACAAGGTAAAAATCATGCAAAGCATCCCCTAGTGTCGGGCTGTTTACTGTTTTCCCATACCAGTCTATTTAAAATTAGCTGAGTCCCTCTAGATTTTTCCACGTGACCATTCCAGTCCGCATAAGGTAAGTTGAGATCACCACCAATAATGCTACGCTTCATAATTCTTCCCATATATCCGGTCCAGTCTGCCAATTTTTCTAACAACTGCATGTCCTCGTTTGGAGCTCTGTAGATGTCTAAAATCCCCCATGTAATTTTTGGGTCCCTGCCTTTTACTTCTACTGCTATCATCTCATATACTTCGTGGACCCATAGTTCGGTGCAAGTAATGTAATTTTTTACACAAATAAACACTCCACCACCGTGAATGTTTCTGTCTCTTCTGAAAGTTGTGTAATCAGCCCTAAATACTTAGGCATTGCCAATTTCCTCACTAAGCCATGACTCCATGCCTATTACAACATCAGAGTTATATGTGTCAAATTCTAGAAATCTAAAGCCTTGTTGTAAATACTCCTACAGTTTACCTGCAGCAAAACCAACTGTTTATCCTCAATCATGGGCGCCACTGTCGCTGCTAGACATTTCTCCTTTGTTTCATCTTCATTCTTCGCCCTGGCTGTATTTGTTGTCAACATATCACTTCATCTGTCTTCCAGGCCAACTTCAAATGTTCTTGGATTGTCGTCATCCCCATCTCCCCAGATGTCCCCTCGCTGGAAGTCCCTGTTGCCAGGCATTGTCACTCACTCCTCGTCTTCTTTCTTCCATGGCCGATATCACAGACTCTGCAGTAAAGTTGACCTAGGCGTCTTGCTTCTCGTCATTTATTATGAAGGCCATTTCTACCGAAGTCCCTGTCATCCACCCAACTATTTGCGCCTACAAAAGTAACCCCTAGCATCTGCGCTACCCACACATATCTGCTGTTTATGGCTCCAATACGCCGCCGTGACACATCTTGCCTAATCTTAATAATTGCTGTTTTTTCTGATATCCATACAAAATACACAAACACACTGTGTGGGCAGAATGTAGAATTCTTGAACAATAAACCCAGTGGTAGATTAAGTAATCACCTGGCTTGAACGGGATAATATACAACAGAAAGTTCAATTTCATGTGCATTGCTAATTCAGAAATATGTTGAATATTTTCCAAGTTCATGTTCTGTGAAATCAGAATTCAGCTCTTGTGAATATTTTGTTTTAGTGTTGTAGAACCATTGATCTTTTAGCATTAAGTGTGCAGTCTTGACCATGAATGTCTTAGAGTTTTAGCATTCTGAATGTGTGAGTATTGTTTTAAGTTCAGTTGGAAACAAGTTGGATGTATATGCTGTTGGTATATTGGTGTATTTTAGTTAGACTGTCCGTTTCTTGCTTGTGTGGCACCAGCTTGCTTTCTTGCTTTGATTTTTATTTATTTTGAAATTGTAAGACTCCTTGAGACTGAGAAAATAATTGCTGTCATGAAGAATCCTGTCTTGTTGGATATGATGCTGTGCTTTGCTGTAGACAGGCACCACTTTGTTAGGGGAACATGCTGATCTCTCTTCACCATATGAAGGCAGTAAGTTTCCGTGAATTATTGCTACATTAGCTACCAAACTACTCAGCATGATGTTCTTGAAGACTATGATGTTGACAGTCATCTGAGAACTTCCAATCGTATAATGGATAATGTGATATGTAAAAGGTGTATGTTGTATCCATTATTTGAGAAGTGAGCATGTAGGATGTGCCTTGTAGTTTTCTAATACAATGTTCTGTGGAGAAATGTTGAAGAGGGTTGTTAATGTATGTTGCTCCCACATACTTTTTGAATAATGGTCATTGCATCCTTTTTGGATAATGGTCATTGCAGTTTAATCTTCTAAGTAAACATTTAAAAAGAAGGATTCTGAATTTCTCTAGAACAGTAGCAAAAACATGGTAATAATTCAGGTCTTGTGAGGTGTGGCGCTGTGCCGTTGGGTAAGTGGCTCCTGGTGCCCTGAAGGTACTACAATTTTTTGAAACACTGGGAACCACTCAGCTGACAGTGTCATATCCCAGCAGTACCTCAGTGAGGACCTTAAATCTTGCAAGGACACAGTAATTTTATTTTGTAGAATGTAGTATGTGTATCAAAATTATTTCTGTAAAGAGTGTTACGCATTTGAAGACAGCCAAGGAAATAGAGTGTTTGTCTGCAATTGTGTAGAATGTGAAGATGGAAACTGAAGTGCATGTTCATGTTTCATCACCAGAGTGAGAACAGAATTACGTTGTTAACGCTGCCTGTATTGCAGAAGTACACGGAAATTACCAGGTTCTTTCATTTTTCCAGACAAAATTTTAAATTTTGCTGCTTGGTTATACCTATATCCATCCAACAGCACAAGAGCCAGGGGTTAAAATAGCAGTGTGTGTACAACTTCTGTAGTCATGAACATACTTTGTTTTTTCTTTTTAGGTTCTCTTTGAAGAGTTTATATCAAGCTGCCAAGTCTGGGAATGCAGAAAAATTGGTTCAGATATTAGGTAAGTAGGGCATAATTTTTAATAATTTTATAAGATGGAATTTAAAAGAATTTATGAGTTCATGTAATACAGCAGACCTGACTTGTTTGTGCAGGTTTGTCAGTCATAGTTGTGTTATTGTGGCAACACTTGTGCATTGTGGCATGGTTCTGTTGTGCAAACATGATTAATAATATGTGGTAGCCTGCATCTGCAACCTGTCACACCCAGCAGCCACCTGGTTACTTTTACTGTACTCTTCGTACATTTAGAACTGATTTGAGCCATTATGCTTTAATTGTCTAGCAAGCATGCTGTACATGCTGATGATGTGCCAAAAGCTTGCAATACAAAAGAAATGCTGTCACTCTTACACAAAGTGGAGGTGTTGGGAAGTTGGTGATAGGGCAGTGCCTTGGTCATACACCACTGTGGTTTGTCTGAAACAGTGATTTATTATGAGGGGAAGTCAGAAAGTAAGGTTCCCTATTTTATTGCCACCAAATAATTTCATGTAGTGAGGTGCCTCTTTATTCACTTATTACGCTTCACGTCACTTATTTTTCCACATAGTCACCTTCTCTGTTGAGGCACTTGTCTAGGCGGGGAAACCCATTTCTCAAAACTCTGTCGATAGAAGGTGGGATCCTGACCACGCAGCCATGTTTGCACCTCATGCTTGACTCATCATATGATTTGAATCACTTCGCACAAAGATGTTTTTTCATGTTGGGGAAGAGATGAAAGTCCAAAGGTGCCAGATCTGGGCTGTAGGGCAGGTGCTCAAGAATTTCCCAGCCCCATCGTTCCAAAAGATTCACTGTCGCATGAGCTGTATGCGGTCAGGCATTGTCGTGCAACAACAGCACCCTCTTGTCTGACATCTGAGGCCTCTTGCGTTGAATAGCTGTCTTAAGTTTTTTGAGAGTGGCCTGACAAGCAGCAGAATTGACTGTTTCATTCGGAGGAGAAAAGTGCAACGGAAGCACACCATGCATGTCCCAAAACATAGTCGCCATCAGTTTCCAAGAGCTGGTTGATGTCTTAATTTTTTGATGGTGGGCGACCCTGGATGTTTCCATGCCATGGATTGCGCTTTTGTCTCAGGAGTGTAGGGGTGTACCCCAGTTTTATCCCCGGTATTGATTTGCTCCAAGAAATCCTCACCATGATCATTAAAGCAGAGGAGATGAGTGAGGGATGCACCCATATGGATTTTCTTGTGGTCCTCTGCCAGTTGTCGAGGGACCTACCTGCTGCACACTTTTCTGTGCCCTAAATGTTCGTGAACAATGTCCCAGATGTGTGCCATGTGAAAGATTAAACTGTTCTTCCAACTCTTTGAGCAACACTTGGCAATTAGCATGCACAATCTCCTCAATTGCAGGGACAAGATCTGCTGATGTTGAAGGACGCCTGCTCCTTTGTTCATCTGCCACACCCACGTGACATCCACTAAATTCCCGACACCATTTTTGCATATGCTGCATGGCCATCACATTTGAGCCATAAACTGCTTGAATTTAAATTGGAACTGTTCCTTTTGCCCACAGAAACTGAATAACTGATCACACCTCTTCTTGTATCCACACAGACAGTACAGTACCCATTGCAGAACCGCGTCATCCACGAAAATTGCGGAGCTTGAGCTACAAAAGTGCTTCCATTTAGCAACCAGTGTCTGAACTTTAAGTGAATAAAGAGACATCTCACTATATGGAGTTACTTGGTGGCAGTAAAATAAGGAACCTTATTTTCTGACTTCCCTTCATATATTAAAAAATTGCAGACAAGATCAAGTGATGTATTACAGCCAGTGCCTTGAGTGAGAAAGTTCCTTGGATGAAGCGTTATACCATTCTCGAAAAGATGGAAAAGGGCTTGCTTGCATGGCTGGAGGATAAGCCATGGAAAGGATTGTCAGTCATTGGTGCTGTGATGAGGGAGAAGGTCATGTGTTGGTACAACCACTACAGAGAGTGTTGGGATGAGAGGAGTGGTGGCTGACAGGTCCATGAGCGTGGGATTCCCTGTACAAGCTGAGATCTGCGACTCTAAATGGCTGTTGGAAGAGCTTTGCCTGAAACAGTTACTGACTCTCAATGATTAACCAACCAGCAGGATGAAATAATCAACTTCCTTATATCGTGTTAGCCCATGAAGTTCCAGAGAAGAATTCCCAAATTTGGAGGAGGTTTGATATTCAGGAAGGTATGAACTCCCACACTGCTGAGTTATGTGATGGGCAGGACCCTGAACACCTGCAAGGGCTGAGTGAACCAGAAGGTGAGAAAGGTTTTGACACAATTGTGGAGAGGCCTTGCCTGATTACCATTGCTCTGAAGAAAGATCACCAGATGGCAGATAACTTCATGGACAGATGTCTGAAATTCAGGTGCAGGATGGAGGCTGTAATGCTACCGCACAAGGAGACATTCAAAGGCTTGCCGGAGATGGCCAGGCAATCAAAGCACCTCTTTCTTCATTAAGGCTTCTGTTCCCCCATTACCTCCAGTTGTGCCAGGAATGCCAATGCCATCCAAGTAAATACCATGTTTTCATGTTTATTAGTCATTAATCTTAAATAAACATTGTCATGTTGGTTGTTCCTTTGTTTTTCATAACCCTTGTTACACATCAGTTGTAACCTTGTGCTTTGCAGTTTTACCATTCACACTCCAAGGCTTCGTTTATTAACAGATGTAGTTTTATGAAATTAAATGACCAATTTTGTAAAGGGAACATTTAATAGGTCTGGATAATTTTTTAAATTTTATTTTGTGATGCTGTCAGTTACTAAATGATACAGCATCATTGATATCAAAGAACAGTGTAAGTGCCATATGTGAGGTTTCCACAGCAGTGTTGTTGATGACTGAAGTGGATTGAATGTAAATATGTGTTGGTTTTGTAAGTCCAGAAGTGGAATGTCATAGGTAAATAAAGTTGAGTATTTAGGACATCCATCTTCAAGTAGAGTGGATGAAAATGTCACGAATGAAGGAACTTGTTCATGACATCTGTGGCTTGGTTGATAAGGTGGGAGTCTCTTTTGGATCATGCTAGAATGTTATGATGAATGAACATGCAGTGGGTTGCTGCAAAATTTGTGCTTCCTTTGCTGACTGACAAGCAAAAAGAGAGTCATGTCAGTAAGTGTTAGGACCAGCAGGGTAAACTGCGACAGCTGGAGTACCCCTGCTATCATCAGAAATGACAGGACTTATGTTGGCACTGAAGGGTAGATGTGATGACATCATCATGATTCATGAACATTTGGAAGCTGCAATTACTGAATTAAAAATATAATTTTTGCAAATGCTTCCAGCAGTGGCCCAGTCACTGAATGTCTTGTATTAAGTTGCAAAAGAAGTTTTAAAGCAGCAGATTGGAATAGAGGTTAAATCGACAGGTGCTATATGACTGTACCACCTGGAGAAGCTAGCTGTTACCACTGACCTTGGCCATTGGACCCTACGCAACAATGTGAGCATCTTGGAAAGTAAATCCAGGTGTATGTACTGGCTCATAAGGGAAGCAGTAGGGATTGGGCTGCACCCAGGCACCAGAAACCAGGAGGACAGGTACTCCCCCAAGCAGTCTGTGAAAGTGTTTCATCTGTTCCCTGAAGAAGAAGAAGAAGAAGAAGAAGGAGGAGGCGAAGAATAAGAAGTAGGAGGAGGGGAGGAGAAGAAGGAGAAGGGGAGAAGGAGGAGGAGAAGAAGGAGAAGGAGGAGGAGGAGGAGAAAAGGCAGTGGATGTTCTCCAAGTCTGAGGTGCTCTCCTCCTGAGGCAAAACAACCTCACTTTAATACCTGTGCTGCTATTAATAAATTTTATCACCCATGTCCATCCACCTGCACAACTTGCACTGTTGGCCCCACAAGAGCTCCTCTTGGAACTCCCATTTACCACTGGTTTGGACAAGCCTTTTTCGCTGCTTCCCTTACATAGTTGTGACTGGCCAATATCCCCTCTTGCCACCTCTTATATAATTACATCAGCATCCATCTGAATCTGGGGACAGTATGTTCCTCCTTGTCAGAACAAACCTTTAGTACATGGTCCCCCAGAACAGCTGTCATTTGAGCAGGGTAAATTCAGATGTCACAGTAAAAAAATTGTCTAGAATTATCAATTACTCGATATATTTTTAGTCATTATTGTGTAACATGATGATACTGCAAATGAGCGAAGAGTTTGGAATTATGAATGACTTTGTTTTTATATTGTTACAGGAAGTGGGCTTAATCCAAATCACTTGTTTCGAGAATGTTCAATGGGTACAGCGCTTCATGCGGCATGTTCAGGTGGACATCTATCAGCTGTACACATTCTTCTACAGGCAGGCGCACAGTTGGATTTTCTGAATCGTGACCAGAATACACCACTTATGTTGGCAGCAGTGTCAAACCATAATGATGTAGTAAAGTATTTAGTAAAAGCAGGAGCAAATGTGATGCTGAAGGTGAGGATGTTACTTGTATCTGTTGCATAACTGTTGTGAGTAGAGTGCCACAGTAACTGTTACGATACATTGTCACAGTTACTGTTGTGATACAGTGCCACATAATGATACAGTGTCACAGTTACTGTTGTGATACAGTGCCACCATAACTTGTGATACAGTGCTACAGTAATTTATAGTTGCATTGTCACCGTTACTGTTGTGATGTGATGTCACATTAATTCTGTCTTATTGTGATAAATGAAATTCTGTGAAATGAACGTTTTTAATTTTTGTTTTTTTTTTTTCTTGTACATTAGCCATTGTAATACTCTATTTTTTCCCATGTGTTGAAGTATTTTATAGTGCTGTACTGACACCAAAATTTTAGTGTTTTTTATTTATAATTTTATTCAATTCAATGCTGCATTGACTTCAGTCTTCTTCTTTACTGTGCCTGCAGTATATTCATTATGTGTTTTTCTTAAAGCTTTAATTGTAGCAGGATTTTGAAGAAAATTCGGGTTTCTGTGGAGGTCAGTGAATTTGAACACTATAGCGAAGAGAACTGTACAAGGAGGGCATTGGACACTGAGGTGGTAGATCTGGGACTGTGGAAATTTAATACTAAATAAAGGAGAATGTTAAACTGAGTAACATTAAATGCAAAGTTTCATGTAAGTTTAAGAGAATCCCATTACAAATAAAGAGCATTGTGGTGATATTAATGTTTAAAAGTGAAGTTTTGGCTCCAGTGGTTTATGAGTACAGAAAATTAAGACATTTGAAGTGTTGAAACATGTAATGGGATTAGCTGTTGAGAGACATATTAGGCATGATGATAGATGTGTGTCTGTCTGATGGACTTCATGTTACATATTCATGTAAAAAAATTATAAACTTCACTTGTATTCCAGGAGGAAGTTAACTATTTGAATGCAGTGTTCAAACTTCATAACCTCATTAATTGATATGTGGTTTAGGGTGGTGAGGGTATGACAGCACTTCATCTTGCTGCCAAGGCTGGCAATTTACAGTCTTGCCACTACCTTCTAGCTGTAGCTAATACAGCAAGGACATACATTGATATTGTTGATGATGGTGGTTGGACTCCACTTGTTTGGGCAGCTGAGCACTGTCATGTTGATGTTGCAAGGTAAGATATTGTTTTGTTCTACAGATTATTATGCTGGCTTTGAATTACATTTGCATTTATGTGCCACATAGCACAAATTAAATGTATATCATATGTAGCTTGCATGGTTTAGCCATGTTGTGGATTGAAGATGATGTGTTTCAGTGTATGTTACAGTCACCACCTGCAGATTCAATGATGTAGATGTAGGATGTAACCTGACTTGTAGGTCTCATGTTGTGAAAATTAGTGGGGTTGTGGAGCATGGTGCTATCCAGTGGGAAGGGAAGGCAATAATCATCTTCTTACCTCTTTTAACCTGAAGATGGCAACTGCATTATACATTGCAATGGAAGAGCTTTAACAGCCTCTTGCTTTCATTGCCACACTGAGTGTGGAAACTCTATGGCATAAGAAGCCTGCATTTACTGGAATGTCCTGTGATGGCTGTAAGTGTTCAGGATAGCAGTACAAGAAATGCATTTTACGTACTATGTGACTAAACCCTGAAATCCACAGTGACACGTAGGCTACAGGCTGTGTAGAGCTGTGGACAAGAAATATGCAGCATGTCAGACATTGTAAAGTTATTGTAAGTTATTCTGGACGAGGTAAGCTCAGTGCTGTCATCTGAACTGTCAGGTCAAAGTCACCATCCTAGAGCATGCTAATTTTTTGAGTTACATTGTATTGGCAGGCTGCATTGAGGTTTACACTTACATGACACTCTCCTTATATATAAGAACTTTAAAATTTTCTTTAAAACTCTTTTGTTTTCCTGAATATTTTATGTAGGAGAATGTATTAAATGAAATTTCCTTCTTCCGTATGTTACCAGCTGTTGTCTTGTTTGTCTGCACACGTGTATGTAGAACAGTATTGTTTGTACAAGGCTCAAGTGTTTTGAAGGAAGTGACAAAGACAGAGGTAGGGACTTTAAGAGTAGTCACAGGGTAATGTCAGAAATGTTATGTGTAATGTGATTCTTGTCAGTCATGGCTATTGTTCTTTATGTATGAATGTTGTGATGTCAGCAGAGGCTGAAGCCAAGAATCTGATGTAAGGTTATGGTCCAGATTCTCCCAAATGAATAGAAATTGAATTAAGTACATAATTGTAATATAGATGGATGCAGAGATTAACGAAACTCTGAGTAGTTAGAGCAGAATTTTATGTGTGAAGCAGGGACACTTTACCCGAACTTTGAATGAAATTTAAAATAAAAAGACGGAATTAATATTTATAGCCATATCCTCAAATCTCGTGAAATAAACACCAGTTCAGCAGTAGTTCAACAGTTGAACTCTTTGTGCATGTCACATTATCCAGGTTTTTTCCTGCAAGATGTCTGGCTCATGGGAATGTTGCTGAGGATGCAAGTTTTCTGGGATATGACACTGTTTTATTCAGTGAATGATTCCCAACTTTTGGAAGTTGATATTACCGTCATCTTCATGGGACAAGCAGTCCACACAGACTGATTGCTTCTTGGAAATGTAGGGACTACTCACCCAATGACAGAGCATCACGTCCCAGAAGACATGAATGCTCACGTTTCTGATCTGAATTGTTTATGTTTTTTTTTAGGTATTTGTTACAACATCGTGCTGATCCTCTAATTCGTGATGCAGAACAAAACATAGCGCTGCACTGGTCAGCCTTCTCTGGTAGTGTGGATATCTCTGAGATGTTGCTGGACTTTGGGTGTGATGTGAACAGCACCAACGTTCATGGTGACACACCACTGTAAGTAGTGATGGTGCACAACCCACCTGGTTGATGGTTGTGTCAGCCTTGCTGTGCATGTCGCGTTTATTGAGCAGTTCAAAATGTGGATGTAACAGACTGTTAAATTCTGTGAATTTAATTGATGATGAAGCATTTCTTGTTGTCAAATAGTGCTGGTAATTTTCTTCTGGAGGTTTGCCACAGTTTTCTTCCTGTTCTACTTCCAGTAATACCCCACAATGGTCACTGATCCCCTGAACAATACTACAAGAGTTGAATGAACTTTCAGGCCGGACAGGGTAAACATACAGTAAAGCATCTCCTAGGGTTGGGCAATCTACTACCTGAGTATATCCATTTTCCCATGCTAATCTATTTATAAATGCTTGAGCTCTGCTAGCACATTCTACACTTCCATTCTAATCTGCATAAGGCAGGTTTAAGTCACCTCCAATAATACTATGTTTGTAGAGTTTTCCTTATAACTGGTTTGGGCTGCCAATCTTTCTGTAACTCACATGTTCTAGTTTGGGGCTCTGTAGATACCTACAATTTCCCATTGACCATTTCTCAAAAACTGGCTTAAAAATATAAATTTTATGGTACATAGTCCAGATGTAAACTTCATGCTTTTAGATCCTAAGCATTGATATTGATTTACTTATGTACCACATACTCTTCTGTGTGTTGTCTACCCTCATTTTTGGGAGCAGAGTTGAGAGGGAAAAGATTGTGAAAGAATCAGTAGGAGGTTGCATTTCCATTCATATTATGAAATATCGAGAACAAGGTAATACAACATGTATACATTACTGATGTATTGTCCAAATACTTCTGGGGTGGTTTCATTGTCAGGTTCTAGAAGACGGTGTTCTTTGTAGTCACTGCGCTGGGACCTTGAAATCACACATATCCTAATGTACAGGCTGGTGCCTACTTTCCTCACTGTGTGACAACAGTCACAGTGCCCAAGGTGGATCTGTATGTGCCCTGTTGGATTTCAAACTATCCCTGAGCTGTAGTGTTAACCACACCTCTACCATTTATGCCTGAGATGCAGTGTTGACAGGTCCATTGATGAGATCAGGTCCAATGAAATGAAATGCTGTCATACCAGCCCACAACATGCATCAGGTTATATTCTAACTCTGATGTGAACTGAATTTTCTCCATGGCCCAGAGACAACATTTCTGTCACAGATACTGCAATAAATTCCACATTGGCTGGTGAAGATAACGTCTGGGCAGGATTGGTATTTGGGAATATGTACAGCATTGCAGAGCATGCAGCACAGCACCAATTCAAGTCAACTTTGGTAGCTGATTTGTGAATGTTTGGTGATACTACAGCATCAAATTAAGCCTTTTCTGAACCTTTATCCTGTGGGGTGGGTATTTAAATTTTAGTGCTTGTTTTATGTAAAAAATGTGAAAATTGTTTTAACAGAAAAAGATAAAATTATGCAACAAATGGCCTTCTGTTGAAAACAAAACAGAGATTGTGCAGTGTGTGTTAAAAATGCAATATGTTGTTGCCTAAATATATAAAGTGAACTGTTAAGGTTGTTTTCCTGTGCGTATCATGCATTTACTGTGCACATGGGTTGGGATTGATGTGATCTTGCACTGTTGACCAAGGGTCACAAATTGCATTTATTGTTCACCACATAAGTACCGGAGCTTAGAGTCACAGGACTCATGGAAATTGTGTGGCTGCAGCACACTAGAGCACCTGGACATTTTCGTCTCATTGTGTACATTGGACCAGACATTCTCTGGGCTGCTGGGTTGCCAGTGGTTTGCCAACATCTGTGCTAGGATCCTGGCCACCATGTAGTTGTGATTGTACCACATGGACAGCTCTTTGTGGGCCATTATCAAAGAACAAGTGGCTGTGCACTGCACAAACCTTTGGTGCACATCACGCAGAGCATGGCCAACCACAGCCATGCACATACAGATTCACTTAATGTTCAGTATCTGCTTTCACATGGTAAGAAAAGTAGTAGTATGATATCTTGTCAGCCATCCTGTAGTTTATAATAGTGTCTTCAAACAGAGAAAAGTTCATCAAATGAGTTTACAAGTTGTAGGACATTGATATTCTTTTCCTCAGAATATTGTTCTGTAATAGTTACTTGCTAGTAACACACCTTTCTTCCTCCAGTTTCTGGAAGCAGAATTCTTATGCATGATACTGTGTGTTCTTGCTGCATTATGTTTTGCTCTTGCCATGTCATGAACTCTGTTAGTTCTAGTTTCACCCACAGGTTATAATCTCAGACTCTTAATTATGTCAATTCCTTATGATTGTGCTTATTAGGATGGGGTTTGCATCTAATTCTGTGAAGTGTTTCTGTTGGCACCCTGCTCTGGTTCAGGGGAACATATAATTGTGAACAGAAATTAATCTATTCATAAATAAATGCCGGTCAGAGCAAATGTAATTAAGTTTTACTATTAAGCACTAATGATGTAAATTTGTATGCTATCTAGAACTGGTTAGTGTTTCTTGTAATTACATTACACTGTTAACAAACTGTAGTTAACCCTTATGGTTGCACTTTCGTTGTATATTGGAATTACACTTTAACTTGTGAATAGTATGGCTATCACCCCTATGGTAACACAATTATTGTAATTGCCCTTTGCAACATAACTGTAGTGGTTTATGTTGCAAACACACAAGCTACACTGTTAACTGAATATGCTGTTGTGGCTTGGAGTTACACATGAACTCGCTAATACTGACACTGCTAATATGTGCACAACACTTCTTGTCAGTTGAACATATTTCCGAAGATAACCTTTGTATTCGTATAAGTTGCAACCACCTCATGCAGCATGCAATTTACACATGTGGATAGACACTGAGCCAATTGGTGATTAAATACTGATAATATTAACACTACAATTCTTGATGATTGTTGCACTGTAATGTACCCTATGTACATGTTTCACTAGTATAGATTCCCCCTTGAAAACTGCAGTTATTGTAGGATGGCTTCTCCCCTTTGAAGAAAACATGCCTGTACACGTCTAGATGAGCACGGAGCTGGTAGTCAACTAACTAGCAAGCGAAGCTACTCGCCCACCAGTCCTGGCTTGGACAATTGAAGTGAACCAGTTTGAACTGGAAAAAGCCCTGCCACATAAGCAGAAGTGTTCTGGAACAGTCTTGTGATGATTACATCATCTACCTACACCCTGGGAATGTTATGTAGGCATTAGGAGATGCACTAACATGGTGCAACCCTTGGTAACGAATGCAAACTTGAAAATAATGCACAAATTAACACAAAATTTAACCCTTCCATGAACAGTTTCTGTCATTGGTACTCAGAGTGTCACGTGGCCATTTTAAAAATGGAAATATCATCCTAGGGCAAATGTGAGTTGTTTAACACCACTATCAGTACCAAAGGTGCACTTGAGACACAGATGCATATAGTATTGTGGATGCAGTGGAGATCAGTGTTTAGATACTGAAACTGAGGATGATTATGTTTAGGATTCAGGAGTTACAGGATGTGATGTTGAGTAGTGATAGTGGTTTGTGATGTTTCAAAGGAATGTAGTGTTTTCAAAACATAGGGAGCCACACACACACAATCACACTGCTGTACATTGCCTAAGATCTAATTTGTCTGCAGCACAGCTGTAAGCATCTTAAGTCTCACAGAATTGTGTTTTTTCAGAAGGTAGTTTGGAAAACTGCGATGTGAGTGGCAGATGGTTCATTAAAAACACAAGCAGTCACTTTTAAATACCCTCACATAAACAAAAATTTTCTGTTCTTTGTTACCATGAATGATGGCAGCTTTAGGATTTCAGGAATGTTTTTCATCATTCATCATGTTGATCATAATTTAATATCATTTGTAGTTTGTTAATTTCAAATTTGGTATATGTTCATTCTGTAAATGCACTATTCCCAGCTGAATATTGTCTCTGCTAAACAGTTGTTGTGGCTTCATTTTGTATGTATTAATTTATCATTTGATTTGTTTACTTGTCAGTAACCTCTTGGTACGGATCCCTCTGCTCTCTGTCCATATCATGTTAATATATCTTGCATTTAGTATCTGCCCAAAAGGTTTCTGTTACAGTCACATGGTGTACAGTTACAGTGTTCAGAGTCACACTGTCTCATTGTTTAATGCTGCAGTTTCAAACTTCTGTGATATTTTTAGGTTCAGGTATTTTGCATTGGTGGATGAGTGCTCAGCTGGCTTGTTATTTATAATTTTAAGGCAAGGATGCCTTGCCTTAAAATTATAAATAACAACACCAGTCAAGAACTCATCCACCAATAAGAAAATCTAAAAAGAATATTGTATAATTTCAATGCCAATATATATTTTAATCAGAGATGTCTTCACAACAACACGATCCCTAACTTCACTAAAATTAAAATACCAAACACCTCCCCATCCTCTAAATTCACGCAACACAAAGCATCCATCACCAGAATATAAAACAAAATAAAATACTAGACATTAAAAAACAACAACTTAACAAACAACTTTTACAAGAACAAATTAAAAGGAGATGCCTTGCCTCAGGTATTTTGATTTGCAGTGATGCTTTAATGGAAAATTTTCTGTATTTAATATCTACAAAGGTGTATCCAAAAGTTCCAGGGCAGTACTTGTAAAAAGAAGTTTGCTTACCTTGGATGTTAAATTCCTCCATCAACTTCAAAGTACTCCCCTTTTGCATGAATACAGTGGTCCCAGCGTTTCTGCCATGCTTGGAAGCATCCCTGGAAGTCCCTTTTTGGACTTGTGTCAAGTGCAATTCCTCTTGAATCTCTTCAGTGGTGTTGAATCTTTGACCCTGCATCCGAAGCTTCAGCTTGGGGAAGAGGAAAAAGTCACAGGGAGCCAGATCGGGTGAGTATGGGGGATGGGGTATCACTGTCATGTTGTTCTTGGCCAAAAACTGCGAAACTTTAAAGGACCTGCGAGCCGGGGCATTGTCGTGGTGGATAATGAGGTTCTGGTTTTGCCATTTCTGTGGCCTCTTGTGCCGCACATTTTCACATAACCTTCTTAGAACATCACAGTAGAAGTCTGCATTGACCGTCATTCCAGGTGGGACAAATTCCCAGTGTACGATCCCTTCTTGGCCAAAGAAACAAATGAGCATCGTCTTCAATTTGCTTTTTTGCATACATGCTTTTTTGGGTCTTGGAGACCCAGGACTCTTCCATTGTGAAGATT
>Ga0123355_10005300_pt1 | contig 18837 bp, 12 predicted proteins | sample TergutEmb28metaG_3_FD_89872 | JGI IMG/M metagenome (GOLD analysis project Ga0123355, IMG submission 89872) | Embiratermes neotenicus P1 segment gut microbial communities from Petit-Saut dam, French Guiana - Emb289 P1 | ecosystem: Host-associated > Arthropoda: Insects > Digestive system > Gut ... | reverse complement strand
GGCTAGCGGCGGATTTTTAGCGGACAGCCGCTTTACCGCTCCGCTCGGTTCTCCTAATCAACAACAATGGTATACCCGCAACAGCCACTTCGGACATTCGGAATTCTCGGGCGATAATTGGAATCGCATAACTCACGGCGTTACCGGCCATCCGTATGTATCTAACTGGCACACAGGCGGCGCCAGAACCAATATCGAATTAGTGCCTATTGTGCGCGAAAGACCGTTTCTGTTTTTAGACGGCGACAGATACAATGTTTTTGTCCCGGGTTGGAGAAGAAATTCCGAAGGCATTTCTTGGAGCAACGATTCTATGGGAGACGGTGAAGTATTAGATTTAGAAGATAATTTCTTTATAGCGTTTCCTCATCATACCGCCGCTCAAATAAACGCTCAACTAGCAAACGGCAAAAATATTTTCTTTACTCCGGGTTGGTTCGATTTAGAGGTACCTTTGTTTGTCGGTAATCCCAACGCTATTCTGTTAGGCACGGGCAAAGCAACACTTTTCCCCGGCGCTAACAACCAAGAAGGCGCTATTTTTGTAGACGATGTTCCGGGAGTAATTGTAGCCGGCGTTATGCTGGATGCTTTATACGATAGTCTTTATTTAATAAGATTAGGCAACGAAGATGCTAACGCTAATCACTCGGCTAACCCGACTATTCTGCACGATGTTATTGTCCGTATCGGCGGTTATGTTACCCGTAATGTAAACGCAACCGTATCAGTACAAATAAATTCTAACGATGTTGTCGGCGACCATCTTTGGGTATGGAGAGGCGACCACGGCAACGCTATAGGCTGGTGTCCTATAATTGCTAACGCTAGGGGACAATACGCTAACACAGGCGATTGGGGACTAATTGTATCCGGCGATAGAGTTACAATGTATGCTTTATTTGTAGAGCATTATCAAAAATACGAAACACTTTGGCTGGGTGAGGACGGTAACGTATTCTTTTATCAAAACGAATCGCCCTACGACCCAACTAACCAATCGGTATGGATGAGTAGAAAAGGAATGCCGAATGAATATGATAACCTGGGTAATATAATAAGACAAGGCGAAACCCGTGGCTGGGCAAGCTACAAGGTTGCTAATCATGTACAACGCCATACCGCCAGAAACTTAGGAATGTACAGCGTATTTAACCGCACAGGCGAGGGGAGATTACAAACAGAACAAGTATTTATGGATAACGCTATAGAGGTTCCGCACAATCCGGGGGTTATAATTCTGCATGCTATGATAACCGAATTATCAGATACTCCCGGCCCTACAGGCTCCGGTGCAAATGCCAGAGACCGCACCGTAAACGGCACGCTCAGTATTGTAAACGGCACAGGACAAGGTGTTACTAATCGCACCATCGCAACGGCTAGAAGACTAATATCATTTAACTATGCAGCCCCCGGCCAAGCCGTACTACCGCCCGGAGTAGGCAACACATGGAGCGTAGATTTACGACCAGTTCTTAACGCACAAGCCAATCAACCCACCACATTCCCCGTACTGCGAATAGGCGTACAACCCGCCGACGAATGTTGGTTTACATTACTTTACGGCCTAGGTCAAAGACTAAGACCCGAATGGGCAATATAGATAATAAACTAATTTGTAAAATAAGTTATGCTTTTAAAATATTATTTAACACTTCACGTCTTTTATTAGGCTCGGGAGCAAAATGCTACCCTTAATTCTTAATGTCCCACTTAACTTGCAATTATTGTTTAAACAACTTCTTAATAACAAAAAGCACTCTATGATGTGATTTTCATAGAGTGTTTTTTATACTTTATTTAATATTATGTAATATTTTTTCTCACACTTGTTTATTTATTTTTCTATTATTTCTCTATCCTTCTTCGCAGTATATTATTCCTTCTGCTATTAAAGAAATAAGTTGCAGGTTAGTAGGAGGAATTTTATCGTCGATAACAACCGTACCGAAAATTTTATTCAGTTCTTTTAGTCCGCCGCTATCATATGCCTGATTAACACAATGCCTTAAACAGCTTTCTATAAGTGTAAATTTTTCATCATGTACTTTTCCAAGGCTTTCGTACAAGATTTTTCCGTTAAAGAAGGCTCTGGCGCTTACAATTTTTAAAAATACTGCATGTTTTAGCATATTAAAGCCTTTTAGATGCGGCATAGTTTTCATTTTTAACAAATATTTTGCTACTATTTGTAGCAAGTCTTCGTATTCTTTTATCCAGCCTGTATCTTCTAAATTGATACTCGATTTAGTGCCGGGAGTAATAATTCTTACTCTTCTATAGAGCCACGTTAGGCGCTCTACTATTTCGTTTACTATTTCTGCCATTTTAATTTTTTCTCCTTGTCCGGAAGAGTAGACCTCTCCTTGCCTATAGGGAGTCTTTAAAATGGCAAAAAGTTACCTTTTTTTAAGTTTTTTTTATTTTTCTGTCATAATATGTAAGTTGATGTAATAATAGCTCAAAAAACTTTTAGCTTTTTGCAACAAAACAGTCTGTTAAATTGTTATTTATGTGTGGAGCTGACCTTGCTTAGTGTAACTTAGTAACTATACATACTAATTTTTTAATAAAATACAAAAATTCAAACTTAAGAAATATTTTAATGCTTGACAAAGATTTTTATGTATGCTATAATACTATAGATTATGCACAGCATAACTGCTTGCAAATAAACTAACAATAAATTTTTAAGGAGAATTTATAAAATTATGACAAAAAGAAAAATAGTCGCCTTACTCATAACACTTGCAATGCTAGCAATGGCTGCCAGTGCGTTTGTGTTTACGGGTTGTAATGGCGAGACACCGCCGCCGGCGCATGTGCCTGTAGAAAGTATAACAATAACCGGAACAAATCCAAGACCTATTATACTTGGCGCAGCAGTTGTTACACTTACTGCAAATGTGCTACCTGCTAATGCTACCTATAACTCGGTAACTTGGTCGTCCAGCGCTCCCGCAGTTGCTACAGTGGATGCCGCAACCGGCGCCGTTACTGCACAGGCAGCAGGCGAAACTACAATCACAGCAACATCTGTGGATAACCCTGATGTAACTGCAACGCTTTTAGTACAGGTAAATCTACCTCCTGCTACCGGTGTAACAATTACTCCTGCTTCTACTGCAGCTACCCCTCATCAGTTATTATTAGGCGATGGTGGCTTGCAACTTACTTCTGCGGTAGTGCCTACAAACCCACATATTGTGCAAACTGTTAATTGGACAGTATCTGCCGGTTCTGCTGTAGAAGTTAGTGCAACAGGTTTAGTAACTGCCGTAGCTGTAGGAAATGCTACAGTAACTGCTACCGCTACTCATGCCCCTCAACCAAGTGCTAATGCGTTTTTTAGAGTTGTCAGACCTGCTACCAGTATAGTAATAACTCCCGGCGAACTTAACTTATGGCCAGAAACAGACGCACAATTAACTGCAAGCGCTTTACCGGACGAACAACTTCCGGAAGGAACTATTGCATGGGCTTCTAATAATACTGCGGTTGCTACTGTAAGTGCAGCTGGTATGGTAACAACAGTAGCTCCTGGAGAAGCTACTATCACTGCTTCTATAGGAACCATAACAGGTACTGTTGCGGTTACAGTAATCGGCTCTCCAAGACCGGAAGGTGCTATTGCAACTCCGGAAGATTGGATTGCTTTAACTGGTAGAAACGAAATGATTACAGGTAATTTCTTCTTAATGAATGATCTTGACTTTACAGGCTTTGAGCCAGTACAATCTATCGGTTATAATGGTGCTAATGGTGATGTTTCATTTAACGGAACATTTGATGGCAGAGGCTTTGCTGTAAGAAATATTACAATAGCAAGTTCGCCTGGCAGCACGCCTGGATCTTCTACAAATTGGGGTGCGGCAATTTTCGGTGGTACAGGTTCGGCTGCGGAAATTCGTAATTTAACGGTAATAAATGCAACTTTTGCCAGTGGAATTACAAGCATTGGCCTATTAGTAGGACACAATCGCGGGCTTGTAGAAAATGTATTCTTAGATGGTGTTCTTCCTGGTACTGGCTCTGCTAATCACGAAGCTAGCGGTGCATTATTCGGACGAAACGGTCGTGCCTCCGGTTCCGCTGCAATGCCTAATGACATTCACGCAAATGCAATATGGCGTAATATTGTTACTACACCTCGTGGTCCGTCTACTAATCTTATAGGCGGTGATATGCGTAGTGGTAGCGTACAGAACATATTTGTTGTTACAGACGGTCGTACAGGCGGTGCTGCATATGCCAATACCGGTCTAGCAAATATTTCAGACATAACTGCCTTTACTATGGCAGACATTGCCGCTCAAGATTTCTCTTCACTTGATTCTGAAATTTGGGAAATTGGTGATAATGGACTACCTCAACTAATCCGTCAGTACATCACAGGAATTCCTGTTTTTGCTACTCCAGGCGAAGGCTTTACTTTTATAGGAACAGCTATGGCAGAAACAGATGTTGATTACGAATTCACTATCCGCGTTCATGGCAATACTCATACCGGTACTCCTACTGTTACTTACTCCACTGTTCTTGGGCAACCAGGTACAGCTCTTACCCCTATTGCTCCGGTACCCCCTGCAGGATACGGATTTAGAGATTTCAATTTTAGAATCCCCGCTTCTGCTTTAGCAACTGCCGAAGGTATAGTTATTTATGTTACTGGCGGTCTTACAGCTCGTCCTACCCATAATGTTACACTACATGAAAACTTTACTCTACATCATGGCAACTCTGGAACTGCAGGTAGTCCTTCATCATCAGCAGAATGGAGAACTTGGGATGGAATGTGGAGAAATGAATCTCCAAGAGGTCTTACACATGCATCAGGTGCTCCTACATTTGCGGTTATTGGTCAAGATTTCACATTTGCAATTCAAACAACTGCAGCTAACGGACATTTTAGCGGTGTAACTTATGAAACATTTATTCTTACTGTTACCATTGGTGGTGTAGTACACACGTTTACAACAGAGTTAGCACCTGCAGTGCCGGGAACAGGAGATCCAGAAGCTGAAGATTATGACGGAATACCAGCAGGAACTTTTAGCTTAACAGGCGATGTTGTAAACTTTATGTTTAGAATCCCCGCAGCATTGATAACTGGTGACATTGTATTTGTATCTCTTGCCGGCACAACCGGTTATGGAGGAGGAGATACTTCTCCTGAGGCTGAATAGTTTTTATAAGAGATATAAAGCTAAATCTATAATAATAAATTATGTAAATTAAAGTTTATATAATAAAAAACGACTTTCGTATTTTTCTGAGAGTCGTTTTTTATTGTTAAAGTGAACTTTTATATTTAAAACTCACTCTTTTGCAAATTTTGTCTTTTATTGTAACGCATATTATGTTGTGTGGTTTTTTAGCATATAATGGGATAATTCTCGGCTATACATATATATAATACGAGTTAAATTATTGCTTATGAAACTTACAAGAAGACAAATCAATATTTTATTAGCGCTAGGCGCTCTTACTGTTGCCCTGTTTGTGGGCATATTCTTTTTACCTCATGTTAGAGCATCTGGAGGTCCGGACCCCGGCTATACCGTAGGAGCAGACCCTCATGATAGGTTTAGAGCACCAAGGAGTGCTACAAGTGAGTATTTGGATTGGGAAATAAATCTAGGCGGAAGCGGCAATGAGGAAGTTGTGGCTAGCTTTAAGTTGAAAAATGAAATAATCATTTTTGGCAATACCACTAGCATCGATTATGATTTTTACGGTACAAACGCAAGCGAAAATGGCAGTTTTTTTGTAATGCTGCTTAGCAGCAGCGGACAACCTATCGCTTATCGAGCGCACGAGGGTAATCTAGTTAAGGTACTTATGGTTAATCAAATACGGGAAGGGTTTTTATTACTTATAAATACAGCTACAGAAAGCTTTGTAATAGAAACTAATCTTTTTGCTACCGATTTATTAGAGAGTGATTGGCGAAGAAGTACAAATTTACGAAATTTACCGCACGAGCAAATTATATATTTATATGTAGACGATTGGGCAGACCAAAATAGAACACCCGCTCATATGCCATATGAGTTTTTTCATGCCGTAATGGAATTTACAGACCCGTTAGACGGCTTTAGGCGGTTAAGAGTTGCGGTGCTGTGCGGCAATTTAGAGATGCGGTACGAACGATTTTTTACCAGCACTCAAAGCGTAGAATTTGTATCGGCTTTTGCCCAAATGGGCGAATTTGTGTTATTTGGCACCTTAAGAGGCGGTAACAACACTTCCAGATTGATTGGCTTTAGATGGTCTAGGGCAACCAGTGTGCGTAATTTTACTCCGATTTTAATGCAAGGTGTTCAAAACTATACAGTAGAGACAATGATACCGGCAGGTCCCAGCGAATTTGTCGCTCTTATCAGAATGTCCAACGATGTACACGAGGTTGTGTGGTTTTATAATTTTTTCTCCGAAACTCCCAGAATGCACAATATTAGCTTAAGTCAAAGCAGCGCACAAAAAGTATTGCTAATGGGCGGAGGACAAGATAGGTTTTATGTTTTTGAGGTAGATATATTGGGTAGAAGTGTGCTGTATCGCTTTAGACATGATAATATGCGTACTATGGATAGTGTGCCGCTGTATGAATTTGGCAGTTTAAACGGGATTGATAGCAGAATGGCAACAAATATGGGGCATGGCAGTGTTTTTATCGGCAGAGACACGGGATATACGGTTGTAATAGGAACAAACGACGGCGGTGTTACTTCCAGACGCTTTATCGAAGGAAGTAACAAAAATATAAGACATATTATACGAGAGGATGAACATATCGGCGGATTTATTTTAATTGGCGAAAGTAGAGGAGTAGGAGCAAATGTAAACGAGCATTTTGGTGAAAGTGATGTATGGGTTGCGAGGTTAAGGATTTAAGGAATTAGAAGATAATCTAATTTCGTAGAAACAGGTCATTGTCCGCATTTAGTAAATTATTAGGAAATGTGAGATTTAATCTTCGTTTAAGCAATTTGAAGTGCTAAATAACCACGATATTAAAATTATACTTTTTAGTGGGGGGCGATATGTGATTGCTCCAAAAAAATGGCAAAATTCCATTATATACGGACGGATTGCTATCTGTCCCTACAATTTTAAATAACAGTGGATTACGATTATTTAGCATTTCCATTTTTTTGTTAGTGTTTTTCTATCAAAAATAAAACTTGACACATATTTTTAAGTATGCTATCCTTTATTAGTTGTCCCTTTTCTTCAATTTTTCTCATATAGGACATCTTTCTTTTATCGCGGGGTAGAGCAATCGGTAGCTTGTTGGGCTCATAACCCAAAGGTTGGTGGTTCGAGTCCGCCCCCCGCAACCAAATTAAACGAACTCGGACACATCGCACTGTGAAAGGGTTCGTTTTCTAATTCTAAACTTTCTCTTTTTTATTACCTAAACTTCGTTATGCAAGTTTTTATGTTAGAAAAATTTACTTCCTTACTTCAATTTGACTTTATTTTGTTTATATGCTATCATTCATATTGTTATGATTATAACACCTAAGCAACTTTGGCAAGATTTTGACCCATTAGAGTTAGAATTTGCACAAACTATCGTTCGAGAAGAAGAATTAACCTTACATACCGAGCAATATATTTACTTTAACGGCGTTAAAACTTTGGACGGCGTTATTAGAGTTTGTGCTAAGTTTTATAAACCAAAGATTGACTCGGGTGCTGCTATTGTTGTGTTCGACGATATTTTTAACAGTATAGATGCTTTTGACCCATCCTCTTATTTAAGTGCCGGTTTTAGCGTATTAGTTGTAGATTATGCGGGCGAAAATAACGATAACATGCGTTATACTATTTATCCGTCATCATTAAATTATTGTAATTATCATAAAAATAATGATATACTTAATATGGGTGGTAACCCACACGAAACTTGTTGGTATATTTGGGGAATAATTGCTATGCGGGCTACTGCTTATTTAGAAAATCTAAAATTTAAATACCGTTTTGCTTTGGGATTTGGACACGGCGGCGAACAAGTATGGAAAGCTTGTTTTATAGAAAATGCCATACTGGCCGGAGCTACAGTTTTTGGAGGCGGATTATTTAATAGCGAAGATTTAGCATATAAAACGGCATTAGATTCCAGCAGCTATGCTATAAGCGCTAATGCTCCTGTTTTTATACAAGTTACAAGCAATGAATTAAATAATTCGTTAGACGAAATGAGTGAATTATATCAAACTGCTTCTGTAAGCGGTGCAAGATTTTCTATTTTAGAACGGAGTATGCATTGTATAGATTATAACAGAGTAAATAATCCATTATTGTGGTTTTTATTATTTTTACAAAGGGAGTTTGTAGATAATGATAAATTACAAGAAAATCTTTGCGAATGTCCTCCTAGTATACTAATTCATGTTTCAGAACAAAAATTATATTGCAATGTGATAGTACCGGATTTTACTACGTTAGAAAGCATAGAATTATTTGTAGCTTACGGCACAAACTCTCCTTCTACCAGATATTGGAGAAATGTAGAACTTAAAATGGTAAGCGAGAGTGAATATTTAGCGGTACTGGATTCGCCTAATACAGAATTGCCATTATATATTTATGCCACAGCTAAATATAAAAGCGGATTATATCTATCCAGCACGGTTTTAAATGCAACACCTAAGCTGTTGGGGATAGAAGCGTCCAAACAGAATTTTAAACGGCTTTTGTACGATACGGATTTAGGAATTTCAAATTGGACAATTCCTAATAATAACGAAAGCCATTTTGCTTTATCTATAAAAGAAGGACCTTTAGGATTAACAGGTCTAACCTCTAATGCTAATAGAATAAGTACTTATATGTTAGCGGATGATGAATTTAAAGCCGGCGAAAATTTATCATTACAATGCATGATATATTCTAAAACATTACAAGAAGTTACTTTTATTATATTGTGTTCTAAAACATTTAAGCGGTTTGTGTATGAAAAGTCTTTTGAAAAAAGCGAAAGTTGGGAAAAATTATCGTTATCGTTAGAAAATTTTAAGCTTGAAGGTAACTCTTTAAAAGATTGGAATAATGTTTTAACATTTTCTATTTATTCTAAAGAGGAGTTGTTACTTAGCAGTATGCTGTGGGTGTAGTTTATGATACAAAATATTAAAATTAATAACTTAATGTTTATTTGATACGATATAACTTACTAATCACTTTTTACTTTAATAAAAAATATGTTATTTAAAAAAGATTCAAAAAATAAATACCTTCCTTTATCGGAAAAACCCGATAGTTTATGGTTTACAATTGTTATAAGCATGTGTATACTTTTTTTGATATTTATTATTGTTTTTACTTCGCTTGTCGGATTAGTACAAATAAATCAAAATTCAATGCTTCCTAATTTTAGAGACAACACATTTGCTCTTATACAAAATCAACCTGGAAATATTCGCAGAGGCGATGTTGTTACTGTTATAACTCCGGAAAATTATAGAAATAGGCCAAGACCGGAAGACAATGTTTATCTATTTATAAAGCGGGTTGTGGCAACAGGAGGCGATACTATAAAATTTAAACTAGGTGAACCTATTGATTATATAGAAGGCACTCAAATTTATATACGAGGAAATTTTTTGTATATGTATAATTATGAAATTGGTGAATATGTAAGAAAAACAGACGCAGATGGAAATTATGTAAGAGAACCCGGACGTTACGAAAGAGAACAGGGAACACATATACCGGAAGTTTTATTGTATTTAATGCCTTCTGGCGAAAGTGAATTTATAAGAATAAACGAATACAAAAGCGGTATTATTTTAGAACCAATGAGATTTGATAGGCAATTTGAAAATTCCAGATACAATAATAATATGAGAACTCAATTAACACAACACAGAGAATTCGTTTATATTGTACCTTATGGTTCTGTATATGTGCTTGGCGATAATAGAAATGTTTCCGTTGATTCCAGAAGATACGGATCATTCCAATTAAATGCAATTGTCGGCAGAGTTTTAATACCGCTTAGAAGAGGCGGACTAATGGAAAGAGTGTTTAGAGTTATATATTAATTTTTTTCCGTTAAATAATTTATATTTTTAGACTTATTTTTAAAAATATAAATTATACATTGTGATTTTTACATTAAACTTATTCACATATAATATACAAAAATTATACTATATATAGTTTTTTCTTACAAAATTACACTATATATAGTATGTTTTATATACTTATCCACAATTCCACATCACCTACTATAAATAATACTAAAATAACTATATATAAATATATAATGACAGAACATCAAAAAGAAAAATTCGAAATATTTTATAGAGAAATTATAAAAGCAAATGAGTATATAAACTTAACTTCCATAATAGAAAAAAATGAAGTAGAAATAAAACATTTTAAAGATAGTTTATCAGCAGAAAAAATAATAAAAAGTATATGTAATAAAAAAAGCGAAATAGTAAAAGTTATAGATATAGGGACAGGTGCCGGTTTTCCGTCTATTCCGCTTGCAATTATGTTAGATAATGTAAACTTTACTCTAGTAGAGACAGTAGGTAAAAAAGTAAATTTTTTATTAGATATAAAAAATAAAATAGAGTTAGAAAATATAGAAATAAAAAAAATAAGAATAGAAGATTTAGAAAAAACAATTAAATATGATGTAGCGGTTAGTAGAGCTGTAGCTTTAATGCCGACACTGTTGGAATATTGTTTGCCTTTTGTAAAAATGGACGGTTTTTTAATTACTTATAAAGGAAGTAATTATTTAGAAGAATTGGAATCATCTAAAAATGCGTTAGAAGTACTCGGCGGAAAAGTAACAGAAATAAAAAAATATAATTTAGAATTAAATAACGAAGTTTTAGAGAGAAATCTTATAATAATAAAAAAAATAAAGGAAACATCTATAAAATATCCGAGGGGTGGTAATAAACCGAGAGTTAAGCCGTTATGATAATAGAAAATCAGAAAACAATAGTTGCAATATCTACTCCTGCCGGTATTGGAGGTGTTGGTATAATAAGAATAAGCGGAAAAAATTCGTTGTTTATAGCACAAAAAATATTTAGTGAAAAATATGAATTAATTCCGCGCTACTTAAAAAATATAAAAATTAAAACAGATAGCGTTAGTGATAGTGCTATGGCGGTTTATTTTAAGTCGCCGAATTCTTTTACAGGTGAAGATGTGATAGAACTTCATTGTCATGGTAACTATTTACTTTTAACAAAAATAGTAGAAGAATTAATTAAGTCAGGAGCAAATTTAGCAGAGCCCGGAGAGTTTACAAAAAGGGCTTTTATAAACGGTAAAATAGACTTATCCGGCGCTGAAGGTTTAATAGACTTAATAAACGCGAAATCAACCAGCGGTATAAATTCGGCACTAAATCAATTAAACGGCGGATTAGCAAATAAGATAAAAAAATTACAAAAAGAGTTAGTTTTTATTATAGCAGATAGTTCTGCAGCAATCGATTATCCCGAGGAAGATTTAGAAGAAGCAGAAATAAATAAAATAACTAATAATATTTTACCTATAATAAAAAAATTAGAGATTTTTAAAAATAGTTTTGATACAGGACGAATTATTAGAGACGGTGTAAGAGTAGCTATTATAGGTAAGCCGAATGTAGGTAAAAGTTTATTATTAAATAGATTGCTTGGTTTTGATAGAAGTATTGTTACAGATACAGCAGGGACAACAAGAGATACTATAGAAGAAAATTTTAATTATAAAGGGATTATATTTAATCTAATAGATACGGCAGGACTTAGAAATACTAATAATGAAGTAGAAAAATTAGGTATAGAACGAAGTAAGAATGCATCAGAAACAGCAGATATTTTGCTTTGTGTAGGCACTATAGATGAACCGTTTGATAAAAATTTTGTAACAAATAATAAAAAGACAATTTTAATATACAATAAGATTGATTTAGTAAAAAATACGGCAAAAATATACAATAAAAATTCAATTTCAGTTAGTGCTTTAACTTGTCAAAATATAGACAAACTAAAAGATGAGTTATATAATTTATCTGTCGGTAAAATCGACGCGAGCGGAGTATATATAAATAATAACCGTCAACTAACTGCTGTGGTAGGAGCATTAGAAGCATTAGAAAGAGTAAAAAATGCTAAAAATATAAATTTAGATTGTGTCATATCGGATTTAAACCATGCATTATATTCTCTTAATACAATAACCGGAGCAGTAGCTTTAGATGAGGTTGTAAACGAAATTTTTGCTAATTTTTGTGTGGGTAAGTGATTAAAATAATAGATAAAAATAAAAAAGTTTATTTCGAATACGAAATAGAAGAAAAATTCGAAGCTGGTATTGTACTTGCCGGCTCAGAGGTTAAAAGTGTACGGCTAGGTAATGTACGGCTAGCCGACAGTTTTTGTTTTTTCGAAAACGGTGAACTATGGCTAAAAAATTGCCATATAACGCAGTACGAAAAAGGTAGTTTTTTTAACGAAGACTCTAAGCGAAGCCGTAAATTATTATTAAATAAAAAAGAGATAGATAAATTAATAGGTAAGATAAAAACAAAAGGATTAACGCTGGTGCCTACGATGATTTATTTTTCTAAAAACTTAGTAAAGATAGAAATTGCTTTAGCTAAAGGAAAAAAATTACACGATAAAAGACAAACAATAAAAGAAAAGGATTTAAAGCGAGCAACCGACAGAGCAATAAAGGAATATAGATAATTAAAGTAATAAATAATCCATTTTTTATTTTACAAGAATAAATTTAGGTTGACAAACAATATAATTAGTATTAAACTATTTATATTCTCACGAGGAGATGTATATATAAAATATGGATAGAGATTTAATTAAAAGAGGCATTGCTGAATGCCTGGGAACATTTATGCTTGTGTTTTTAGCAGTCGGTACTGCCGTAGTAACAAACGCAAATGTAGTAGCTACAGCATTGGCATTCGGTTTAGTAATTGTGGCAATGGCTTATACAATTGGCAGAGTTAGCGGATGCCACATAAATCCCGCTGTTAGCTTAGGCGCTTTAATGTCTAAAAGAATGAATGTTAAAGAATTTTTAGTGTACATAGGCTTTCAATTTTTAGGTGCAACATTAGGAGCTGCCTTATTGTACACAATTGTGCGTATGACAATACCAAGTTCTGAGATTTTTGTTTGGGGTACAAATAATGTGCCTCTTACAACCGCCGGAGGCTATATAGGAAGCTTTTTATTAGAAATTGTTTTAACATTTGTGTTTGTATATGTAATACTTGTTGTTACAGATAAAAAAGGTAATCCTAAAACTGCAGGACTTTTTATTGGCTTAACTTTAACTCTTGTACATCTTATCGGTATTGGCTTTACGGGTACAAGCGTAAATCCGGCAAGAAGTTTTGGTCCCGCTTTAATGCGTATAATATTCGACCCTTCTAACAGCGCTTATCCGCTGGCACAAATTTGGGTATTTATTTTAGCTCCGCTAATAGGGGCATTACTTGCTACACTTATTTATAAACTTTTCCACACTAAAAAAGAAACGGTAGAAATGTTAGATGAAAATATTACCCAATAGAGTATACTATTGTAAGGGCAGGCGTTTAAAGCGTTTGCCCTTACTTTAAATAATAGGAGAAAATTTATGATAACAATTGCAGTTTTTGATATTAAAAATTACGAAAAGGCAGATATAGAAACATTTAATAAAATGCCTGATGTTAAGCTTATTACTACGATAGAGCCGCTTTCTAAAGAAACTATACACCTAGCAAAAGGTGCAGTGGGTGTTTCGACAATGGTATCTAGTAAAATAAATAAAGAGATTGTAGAGCAATTACAAAACATGGGAGTAAAACATTATGCTACCCGTACTGTAGGTTACGATCATGTAGATATTGAAGCGTTAAAAAAAGCGAACATAACTGCAAGCCACGCTAAGTATGCTCCAACAAACTTAGCGGAGTTTACAATACTTTTAATGCTAATGCATCTAAAAAAAATGAAGACCTATATTTTTAATCATCTAAACGGTGATTATAGTTTAGACGAATTAAAAAGCAGTGAGTTAAAGCATAAAACCGTTGGTGTTATAGGAGCAGGTAATATAGGTATAGAGGTTATAAATTTATTAAAAGGTTTTGGATGCAAAATATTGGTAAATGATATTGTAAAGCCGGATAAATCCTTAATTTATGTAGACTTAGATACAATTTATTCCGAGTGTGATATTATAACGCTTCATATCCCGGCTACCAAAGATAATTATCATATGATAGATGCCGCTACTATCAAAAAAATGGCAAAAAAACCGCTGTTTATAAATATTAGCAGAGGCGAAATTGTAAATACATTAGACGCTGTAAACGCTTTAGAAAACGGCGATTTAAGCGGTCTTTATTTAGATGTGGTAGAAGGCGAAAGTGAAGTTATTTGGCAAAAAAATAAAGGCGATTTGCCGGAGTTGTATAAAAAACTTCAACAGCATAAAAACGCTCTTCATACTCCTCATTACGCTTTCTTTAGTGATACGGCGGTTAGAGATATGGTAATAAGCGGTTTGCAGTCAATAATAAACGAGGCAGAAGGTAAAGCAAATCCGTATAGAATTGGTGTGCAGAATGTAGAGATGAAATAGCTGTAACTATTACGTTGAAAAATAACAAAAAAATTTATACTACTATATCTTGTAACTTCTCTTTTATCTTATTTAGGCCTTGTTGATAGATTGTGCTTATAATTTTGTGGGAATTTTTATTTTATCGGACAATGTTTTTATTGTATAGCCGTTAAATATGACTGATTTAATAACAAAAATTTCTTTTTTATTTAAAACGGCTAAGTATTCTTTTAATGTTTCTTGTTCTTCAAATTTTTCTATAGGATTGTCATAGCTTTTTAAACACATAAAATTGTCGGTTAGCTCACATTGGTAACGCTTGCGTTTTTTAGAATAATGTCTCAATAATTCGTAACGCAGAATTCCGTGTACCCAAGTGAAAAACAAACTTCCTCCACAGAACGAGGGACTATCAAAGAAACTGTTCCTAAAACATCCAAATAATCGTTTTCAATGTTAAATTGCTTTCTTTTATATTTTAAGTATTTCTTTATTTTATCTAATGTTAAAGACAATAAATTTTCGAACTCTTTAATATTTTTATAGCTTAAAAAATCCTGACATAACTTTAAGTCCTTTTTATGATTATCCGGATTAATTTTAGGTTTTTTAAGCATCAATGCTTTTAAGCGTTCTGTAAGTTGTTTATTTCGAGAAGTAAGTATCATTTTTTACTAAAGTGCTATTTATAATTGTTGTATTGGTTTCTAGTTGGGAGTTTTTTCATAAAAATATAATAATATAAAAGTGACAAAAAAATCAAACAAATAATCTATTTTTTTGCTGACACACTCACATAGACATAAAAGGGCAATGCATAAAAAGCATTGTCCTAATTTTTTATATTTTTTTAGCACTTCCAAAAGCAATTGTTAATAACACTTAATTTCTACTAAAATTAGGCTTTAGAAAAATAAAAAAATATTTTCTAAAGGATATTGACAAATAGTTTTTTTATGTTATAATGGAGTCAAAGGTATCTGCACAAAAGTGCAGAGTAAAAAGTGTAATTTTAACCAAATCTAAATTATCGTTTACTGGGAGGTGTAAAGTGATAAAATGGGGAAATTACAATTGTCGCTAGTTGGTTGTAAAAAGAAAAAATAGTCATTGCCTTTATGGCTATAATATAATAGGGAAAGACACAATGATAAGCAATTTCTACTTTAAGGAAGGAATTGTAATATAAATAAACTAAAAACTAATTGACAAAACGAAGTAAAACCAAAAGCTACAAGGTTTTGCTCGTAAAAAACGGTAGCATATAAGGAGAAAAAAATGAGGAAGATTAAAATTATGACAGTGCTAGTATTTTTATTATTAGCAACAATGACAATGCTTGGCTTTACTTATGCCCAGCAAAATAGTGTTTATGATACCAGTATGACGCAAGCCGACTATTTGGCAGAACAATTTGTTCAAAACTATTATGAACAAGGTTTAAATAATTTAGAGGACTTAGAGCCTTTTAGTAGTGGAATTGGTGCTAGTTGGTTTAACGATGTAGGTACTGGTCCATTGCCTAGGCGTCCTTCGTACGGGAGATATGTATTTGACTTTTTACCAGGTGACATTATTCATGAAGAGAGTGGAATGCCAGGATTGGGAGGCACTCAATTAGCAGGTCATACGCTAATGGTAGAAGGAAGATTTAGATGCCCAAATTATGGATATTTTTGGCGTGTTATTGAGTCTGGGGTTAGACAAAAGGGTGGACCGGGAGTAAGCAGAAGTGTAATGGATGATGAGCGTTTTAGAGATTTGCGAGGTCATGTTTTAAGAGTTCACCATGCTTCAGATTACCAACGTCAACAAGCTGTAAATTTTGCAATTGCTCAATATGGGAAACCTTGGGCAATACAATTAGGTTCAGCTCCTTTGCAATCCGATGCATGGATGTGTTCAACTCTTGTTTGGGCAGCATGGATGAGTGTTGGAGTTAGTATTGCAATACCTAACTTTAATGGCGGAGTTTTGCCATTGAATATTTTTAATGCAATGACACCACTACTTAGTCATCCACAGCGTGATCAATTATTTTTTAACACTACAGATTTAACAAATTACAATATTCAAATTAACTCTCCAAGGCACTATGGCAGTTGGCCTAATTATTGGTTGCCTTTAGAATTTCCTAGATATATTGGGAATAGGCGTGTTACTAGAATTGCTGCCAATGCTTTTAATGGTTGTGATGAAATTAGGGAACACATTATCCCGAACACAGTGACCTATATAGGGAGTGGTGCATTTGCAAATACTCCAAGACTTTCAAGACTAAGTTTTGAGGACTATGGGCTGATTGCTGTAAGTAATTCTATGTTTGAAAACAGCAATGTAAGTCATGTTTTTTTGCCTAATGGCTTACAAACCATCGGAAGTAATCCTTTTAGGGGTTCTAATGTAATGAACCTGCATATACCCAGCACTGTTACTACCATTGGTTCGTCAGCGTTTGCGAATTCTAGGCTTTTAAATATAGATATTCCAAACAGTGTAAACCGCATAGACTTTAATGCATTTTTGAATACAAATATGACGGTAAACATATTGCCTGGTAGGAGTCATATACAAGCGAATTTATTTATGAGTACGGGGTTAAGAAATGTTGTAATTCCCGACAGTGTTACTACTATAGGTGCTTCTGCATTTGCTAATACTAGTCTTAGAAATGTTGTAATTCCTGATAGTGTTACAGAAATCGGCAATTCTGCGTTTTGGGATATCCCTACTTTAACTTCTATTACACTACCTTTTATCGGCCAGCGTAGAAACGGTACGGGAGCCACACATTTTGGTTGGATTTTTGGTAGTTGCCCCGTTTGGGGAGTTTGTTGTTGTACTATGCCGCCGCACTTATGGAGTGTTACAATAACAGGTAACAGCACAATTAGAGCAAATGCGTTTAGATGGTTTGATAGACTTATAGGAATTAATCTACAGCAATTGCCTACAAGTTTTGAAACCAATGCTTTTTACGGCACAAATGCAAGGGTGTATTTGCCAAATAATATAAGTCATATACCTGCAAACCTTTTAGGACATGCAGGTATACGAAATCTGGTAATACCTAACAATGTTCAAAGTATTGCATTTGGTGCTTTAGCAGGAGCAAGCAGTTTGCAATCATTAAATATTCCGTTTGTTGGAGCTAATCTTAGCGGAGGAGGTGTGGGCAGAAATCATTTCGGATATATTTTTGGAGCACCTAATTGGAATGTTCAGAACAATTTTATCCCGTCTTCGCTGCAATCCGTAAGAGTGTTAGATGGTATGATTGCTGCCGGTGCTTTTGCTAACACTCCTCATCTTAGAAGTGTAAATATGCCCCATAATATTACGGCAATAGGTGCTTCTGCTTTTAGAGGTAGCGGTATAACGCGTATTGATATTCCCGCAGGTGTAACAAGAATATTAGAGATGGCATTTATGCATACCAGTAATCTACGAACTGTCAATTTTCCGCATAATAGCAATTTAGGTACGATACATGCATCTGCTTTTTTGTTTTCTCGTGTTGAGGAGCTTTGGGTTCCTGATAGTGTTAGTTATATTGGTACTATGGCATTTGCTTATACCAGCTTAAGAGAATTACATTTCGGTGCTAACAGTCAGTTGTCTACGATAAATGAAGCTGCTTTTATGTACGCTAATTTAAGAGATGTTGTTATCCCTGATAATGTAAGTTATATTGGATTTAATGCGTTTTATGGCAGTTATGCATTAGAGAGTATAACTTTACCGTTTACCGGCAATGGTGCTTTTTGCTGTGGTTCTGTAACGCACTTTGGTTGGATATTCGGTGCTAGTTGCTGGTCAAATCAACAGGATAGAGTACCAACTTCATTGCGGTCTGTTACTATAACTGGTGGTGACATGATTAGTAATAATGCATTTAGAAACTTGCATAGGATACAATACATACACCTGCCTGATACAATAGAAATAATAGGTTACAGTGCTTTTAGAAATAGTGGAATATTAAGCATTACTATACCCGAGTCGGTTAAGTTTATTAGAGGTTATGCTTTTGCTAATAATGCAAATTTAAGGGTTGTAAATATTTTAAAAGCAATTGATTGTTGTTGCTATGCAGTAAGATTAGCTTCGGCAAATGTTTTTCTTAATACTCCTAATTTATCCGCTATTTTTGTACCTGATTTATATAGCCTTCAGGAATATATAGAGATGAATCATTGGGGGCAATTTAGCGATTTATTTAGAAGT
>Ga0123355_10005299_pt1 | contig 18839 bp, 16 predicted proteins | sample TergutEmb28metaG_3_FD_89872 | JGI IMG/M metagenome (GOLD analysis project Ga0123355, IMG submission 89872) | Embiratermes neotenicus P1 segment gut microbial communities from Petit-Saut dam, French Guiana - Emb289 P1 | ecosystem: Host-associated > Arthropoda: Insects > Digestive system > Gut ... | reverse complement strand
CATCCAGTCCCGCATACAACAACTTGTCCGCCTCCTCAAAAATCTCTTTTCCGCCGTCCAAAATAATTTTACCCTTATCTAACACGATTATCCTGTCGGTTTCAGCGGCTTCCTCCATAAAATGCGTTATCATAACAACGCCCATACCGTCCTCTTTGTTGAGCTTTTTGATTACATCCAAAACCTCGCGCCGCCCTTGCGGGTCTAGCATGCTCGTAGCTTCATCAAGCACAAGTACTCTCGGTTTAATGGCGAGTACTCCCGCGATTGCGATACGCTGTTTTTGACCTCCGCTAAGTCTATACGGCATACTTCGCCGGTGTCCGGTCATTCCCACGGCTTCCAAAGCCCAATCAATACGCTCCTCAATTTCATTAGGCGGCAAACCTAAATTCTGCGGTCCGAAAGCGATATCATCCTCGACAAGCGTTGCTACTATTTGATTGTCGGGATTTTGAAAAACAACGCCTACTGTCTTGCGGATATTAAAAATATTTATTCCGTTGTCCGTTTCCAGTCCGTCAATCAACACCGTCCCCTCATCAGGCTGTTTGAGAGCGTTAAAAAGCTTTGCCAAAGTAGACTTTCCGCTCCCGTTTCGCCCGACAAGCGCGACAAACTCCCCTTCCTTAATCGCAAGTGAAAAATCTTCCAGAACGGCGACCCGCTCCTCTCCCGACCCGTAAGAAAAACTAACCCTATCAAGCTCAATAATCGGCATTATGTAAACATTATAGCATGTTACAGGCCGGCAAGTCAAGATAAATGCTATGCAAAGGAACGGTTTTACTGCTCATTTTCAATGCCCCATTGATGTAAAAAGCGTCGGATTAAATCATTTTTATTATACAGCTTTTTGCTTTTTTTATTGCCGTACCGTTCCGCAAACCAATTTTTCGGAATCGTACGGTTGGCGCCCATTCCTAACGTAGCCCCGTCACGATAGGCCCGTATTACCGCGTCCGTTCCGTCCGTTTTCAGATTGCCAAGCCGCCACCATTTCGTCGGCTCGGCAATATTCGGATACACGTCAAAATTCCCCGCCACCGAAAGGCTACGAATGCCAGCCGAAATATTCGGGGGCGAATTGTCACATTTTAATTCTTCAAGCAAAAGGTGTTCGGGCTTACCGAGCAGAGATATCCCCTCCCGACAAATATCAATTAGCCCATGGGGAATTAACGCCAAGTCTTTCTCATCCACACGAATATCCTCTAATCCGTAGCCGTTTCCTTCCGGTGAAATACCGCCGATAAACACCTCAAACTTTTGCCCTATATCTTGACACCGTTTGTATACTTCAAGCCGCTCTATCAGTTTCAAAAAATTATCTAAATCAGCTATGTTTCGTTTTGTAATAAATAATTGAAAACGCGGAGCCATACCTGCTTCAAGCAAACGTTCTGTTGCCAAAAGATTATCCGAAAACGCTCCCTTACGACGGAAGCCCCAATCAGTATTTTTCTCCATGCCAAAGAAAGTTATTTGACAAATTTTTGGCTTTAGTGTCGCCGCCCACCTTGCATAGGCTTTATCTCTGGCAAGCCGCCAGATTGATAACAGTTCAAAACGCTCCGCCATTCCCCCGGTCGACAGGCTTTTCTCCAGTTCCCAAAGTTCTTTGTAATCATCGCGGTAATCAGGCTCCCGCCACCAACTGAAAAAGCTAAATTCTTTAATCTCTTGACCGTTATCATCACGCCATTCCTTAAAACGCATAGCAATATCATGAAAATCGTCGGTCGACATATTTCCGTTTTTATGACTACCGAGCCAGCAATGGCGACAGCGGTTAGGGCACCCTGCCATATCGACCATTACGGATAAATATTTTTTGTCCCAATGCTCCATTAATTAACAGCATAACATAATGATAGTATTAAGTCAAAACAAAATTACCGCCCGCCCGCAACTTCTATTCCCATAAGCAATCCAAACTTAAAGCCCTCAACATATTCACACAGGCACTCTTCGGCGTTTTCCTCATCCATTATTTCGCATAAACTGTCAAAGTCTTTCCATCCGTCTTTGGAAAGTTTTTGACGGTATTTTTTTAATGCAAAGTACACTTCTTTTTGTAATTGAATAAGCTTAGGACTTAGCGGGTCTTTTTTAAGTCTGAAATACAGTTGCTCTATTACTGAATTATTTTTCATAATGGTTATATTATATCAAATTATTTTGTTGCTAAATATGCTTCACAACAAATGTTTAATAACTATTTTTTTTGGTGCTAAATGCAGGTTGTAGCCAAATCTTGGAATAATCTGCTAATCTATATACCTAACCTTTCAGGTCTAATATCTGTTCCATGTGAATATTGCCGAATTTTTTTAATGTATCAGCTGACTACATGCTCGGATTGGTAGACGAATACGGTAATCCTTTATGATAACCAATGGCAAAATCACTTAGCGATACCCTATGTCATTGCGAGGAGCCAAGCGACGAAGCAATCCCACGAACAGAACTCAATTACTCTATACATGAGATTGCTTCGTCGCTTGGCTCCTCGCAATGACATCATTAAGGGAGAGGCATTCGTCCCACAATATTTTAAAACTTATAAAGCAGATAATTACTTCCGACTTACCAAAGTAATTTCTCCGCTTGCTGCTAATTGCCCGTCTGCGTAGGCTTCAGCTTCAAAGGTAAAAAACCCGCCCGCTTTTTTGATTAACTTGCTTTTTAGCGTTACTGTGTCACCCGGGACAACGGGACGGCGGAATTTTATATTATCCATTTTTGCAAGGTAAGCCTTACCTAACGGCAAAACAATATGACTGCATTGCGCCATCATTTCACACAAAATCACCCCCGGCACAATAGGCTCGTCTGGAAAATGTCCTTGTAAAAAAAACTCATCTCCCCTTACAGCATAATGACCGAGGCTTTGAGTGTCGGATATTTTTTCGCACTTATCCAAAAGCAGCATCGGAGGTTGATGCGGAAGAATTGAGCAGATGTCTTTATGCATATGTTATCCTAATTCCTAACTTTAAAAAGTAATTGTCCCTTTTGTACCAACGTATCATTTGCAGCATGAATTTCCGCAACCGTCCCGTCACAAGGGGCGGTGATTTCATTTAACATTTTCATCGCCTCTATTACGCATATTATGTCGCCTTTTTTTACTTGAGTCCCCACTTCGGCAAAAGGTCTCGCACCTGAAGAAAGTGCTGTATAAAGCATGCCTGTTAGGGGGGAACTTATCTCAACCATAAAAACTCCTTTCCGCAAATTTACAAATTAGACTTCAACGGTTTTCTAAACGCAATTACGGCGTTATGTCCGCCAAAACCGAATGTGTTTGACAAAGCGACTGTTATATTGCTTTTTCGGGCATAATTCGGAATATAATCCAAATCGCAGTCAGGGTCATATTCTTCATAGCCTGCGGTGGGGGGCAATGTTCCTGTATGGAGCGCCATTACTGATATAATTGCTTCAATAGCTCCCGCCGCCCCTTGCAAATGTCCTGTCATTGATTTTGTGCCGCTTATCGGAATTTTATATGCCCTTTCACCGAAAGCCTTTTTTATGGCTGTTGTTTCCGTTTTGTCGTTAAGAGGGGTGCTTGTTCCGTGCGCGTTGATATATATTTTATCGGTGTCTATTACTTCCGCTACTGCCGCCTTAATCGCACTAACGGCTCCGCTCCCGTCAAGCATAGGCGCGGTAATATGATAAGCGTCATTAGTATTTCCGTAACCTATTACCTCGGCGTAGATTTTTGCTTGACGTCTTTTAGCGTGTTCATAATCCTCTACAATTAGCGCGCCTGCTCCCTCTCCCATAACAAAGCCGTCCCGCCGTTTGTCAAAAGGAATTGACGCGGTAAGGGGGTCGTTCCGGCGGGTGAGCGCATGCATATTTTGAAACCCCGCGAGAATTAGTTTATTGATTGCCGCCTCACTCGCTCCCGCGATTATGGCATCGGCTCTTCCCGACTTAACGGCAATATACGCTTCGCCGATACAGCCCGTACCCGTAGCGCACGCCGAAACAACCGCCATATTGACTCCCCGCGCATTATGCTTAATCGCAATTAGTCCGGAGGCGATATTGGCGATAGTCATAGGGATAAAGTTTGCCGAAGTCTTGGAAACTCCTTTTTCAGCCAACTTGTTGCTTTCATCTGCAAATGTATTTACTCCGCCCTTTCCGCTCCCAAAATAAACCCCAAAACGGTCGGGGGCAATATTTCCTGTGATTTGGCTGTCTTTAACGGCTTGAAACGCGGACGCGACGGCATATTGTGAAAACAAATCATACTTCCTCGCCTCAGCAAAATCCATATATAGCAACGGATCAAAATTCTTAACCTCAGCGGCTATTTTGATCTTACAGTCGGATGTGTCAAATCTTGTGATATTGCCTATGCCGACTTTTCCCGCCGTAATATTTATCCAAAAATCATCAACGGTATTACCGACAGGGGTTATGCACCCTAACCCGGTTATCACTACCCTCTTAAAATTTTCTTGCACTTGTCCTCCGTATCTCTGCCCCCCTGTTCAATAAAAGCTCTAGTCAAACTGTTGTCGACTAGAGCTTTTCTGAACGAGAGGACAAGAAGTACTTTTTGATTTTTAGTTTGAATCGATTAACTCAATTCAATATCATCAAAACCTTTTAGCTCTTCATCAGAATAGTAATTCTCACGTTCAGCTCGCAACTTACTGCCTTTTGGCAATTGAATGTTCTCTTTAATAAATTTTGCTAGCCGTTTGTAATGATTTATGTTTAGTTCTTTTAAAACAATAGTAATTTCACTAGATCCGTCAAACCCTTCACTAGGTAAATGTGTTCCACCTCCGTCGACTTCCCCTAAGTTATTTTCTTGTAAAAAATCATCAATCAGATCTTCAGCGTCAGCTCTATCACCCATAGGCGACAGTATCGTCGGAATTTCAACATTCACAAAAAATATCTTTTCCTCAAGCTCCTCCTCCTCTGACACATTCTGCACTTTTGAATTGATTTGTTTTTCTTTAAAACAACCAAACATAATAACCTCCTCTCATTAAGCTGATATGTTCATCTTAACAAGATTATTAAGATTTGTACTGACTTTGGAGCTTCTGAGCGGATTTGAACCGCTGACCTAGGCATTACGAATGCCTCGCTCTACCAGCTGAGCCACAGAAGCGAATAAGTATTTTGCTACAACTTTTTGTCAAACTTAACGGTAAATATATTATCATAATTTTAATAGAATAGTCAAGCGTTTTTAAGCCTAAGTTGCTAATTTCAACATTTTGCTTCCGCGGGAATAATAATTAAGGGGTTGCGTACTCTTGACAGCCTGCTACAAAATATTATACAATAGACGCAATTATGAAAAAAATGAGTAGGAAATACATCCTTATACTCGGCGACGGTATGAGTGATTATTATAGTGATAATTGTCCGTCACCTCTAATGTCGGCTCATAAACCTAATATTGATAGTTTAGCGGCAAGCGGAGAAATGGGTTTGGTTAATACTGTCCCCGATGGGTTTTCTCCTGGCAGCGATGTGGCTAATCTATCAATATTGGGCTACGATCCAAAAGAATATTATTCGGGGCGCTCTAGTCTAGAGGCGCTTAGCATGGGTATTAAGCTAAATGACGGCGATGTGACATTTCGTTGTAATCTGGTGACATTGGAAAAAGATTCATCTTCTACCGTCATAATGAAAGACTACTCTGCAGGAGGGATTTCTACCGAAGAAGCCTCCGAGCTAATCAAATATCTTAACAAAAATTTGACCTTAGGCGGATTTGAGCTTCATGCAGGAATTAGTTATCGGCACTGCCTTGTCGCCAGAAAAACCCTTATCAGAAACTCTTTAATCTTCTCTTCTGACTCTTTATTTGATTTAACCCCTCCTCACGACATCGCCGATAAACCTGTTTTACCATATCTCCCTACGGACCTTTTTCTGCAGCTTACAGAGCAATCCCAAAAGCTCCTTGCCTCTCATCCTGTCAATCTCACCCGTATCAAAAAAGGACTTAATCCGGCCAATTCAATTTGGATTTGGGGTCGGGGTACTAAGCCGGTTTTGCCGTCATTTGAAAGCAAATACGGTTTTAAGGGTGCTATGATAAGTCCCGTTGATTTGCTTAAAGGTATTGCCCTCGCTTCAAACATGACTAACATAGAAGTTAAGGGAGCAACCGCCTGCATAAACACCGACTACAAAGCTATGGCTGACGCATCCTTAAACGCCATAAAAACCCACGATTTTGTTTATCTGCATATCCCCGCCCCTGACGAGTGCGCGCATGCAGGCGATTATGCGAGTAAGAAAAAAGCCATTGAGCTAATCGACCAAAAGATAGTCGGCTACCTGACGGATAAAATTGATGAGAATTGTACATTGATTATAATGCCTGACCATGCTACCCCCGTGAGCATTAAGACGCATACGAGGGATGCCGTGCCCTATCTTATAACGCATAATACAAAAAACAAAACAAAGAACAGCAGTCCTGCCGATCGAAGTTTTAATGAATTAACCGCAAAAGAAACGACCAACATAACGGAGTTTGGCTACGAGTTTTTAAACAAAGTTTTTTCCTAAATCAAACTTGAAAATACAATCATCGCAACAGCTCCCAATATAATGCATATCGTTGTTATATGATGTTTTTTACTGTATTCGTATGCCGTGGGGAGCATATCCGAAAAAACAATATAAAGCATAACTCCAGCGGCAAAGGATAGAGTATAGGCTATTAAAAAGTCATTCATTCCTATATAATATCCTAAAATAGCGCCAATCAAAGTCGGTACGCCCGCCGCAAAAGTTATCCCTAGAATTTTAGCGTTATGCATTCCGCTCGCTTTTAAAGGCACAGCGATAGCTAGCCCTTCAGGAATATTATGAAGCAGCATGACTATTCCGAGAGTAAACGCCAATCCCACATGATATCCGGCACCGATAGCAATACCCTCGGGCAAGTCATGTAAGATTATAGCTATAAAAACAGCTATTCCTACGCTAAGAAATTTTCTCTTCTCACACTTTGACAAATGCTCATTCTCAAGCTCTACACATTGAATCTCTACTTTGCTCTTGTCTTTTTTGTCAATAAAAAGTTTAAATCCAAAAACAAACAAGCACCCGAGAGCAAGACCCACAAGCACGGCAATAAGTCCGCCCCCCGAAAACATTTCAGCCCCGTGCTCGTGCGCCTCGGGTAGCATCTCAAACAGCGCCATACCAAGCATAGCCCCCGCTGCAAAGGCAAGCATGCCCCCTATATATCCCTTTTTGGGATTTTTGACAATAATGCCCAACACCCCGCCGATAGTTGTACCTACAACTCCGGCCGCAAGCGCTATTAAAATTATTCTGACTATAGATGGCATTTTTCATTCCCCCTAAAACCGCACATGAATTATAAAGTTAGTTAGCCGTAGCTAACCATGTTGCAGTATATAACAATATATATTACCTTGTCAAGTGTTTTCATGCATTTTTCACACTTTACACAATTTTTTATTTACGCTTTCCCTTTAATAGCCTTTACAAAAGCCTATCATTATGTTACAATAACCTTATGGTAAAAGTCACGGCAATTATTTTGTGCGCCGGTACCGGTAGTCGAGCAGGGTTAGGCTATAATAAGTTATTTTACAATAACGGCTTAGGCTCCGTTATTGACCGCACCTTAACGACCTTTCTATCCCACGACCGAATTGACAGCATTATATTGACTTACGCTAAAGAGGATAAATCTGTCATTGAGAGTTTAGCGGGGCAATTTCTCAAAAAAACTGTTACCGCGATTTTGGGAGGAGTCACTCGCTTTGACAGCGTAAAAAGCGCCCTCAAAGCGGCAAAGGGTTGTGATATCATTCTTATCCACGATGGAGCAAGACCATTTGTCACGCACCAAGTTATTAGTAGCGCCATTGACTCCGCGATAGAATATGGTAGCGGAATTGCGTCCGTTCCCGTAGTCGATACGATAAAAATCGCCGAGAATAATATAATAAAAAGCACTCCTGACCGCACTGCATTATATTCGGCACAAACTCCGCAAGCGTTTAAGTATGATTTAATAAGTAATGCGTATGAAGCCGCAAACCGGAAGACAGATAAATCACACCCTTTCACCGACGACGCGTCCGTACTGGAGCAGTACGGCATTCCTCCCCGCCTGTCACAGGGTTCACCCGACAATATCAAAATCACCACTGCGTCCGATCTTGCCAAACTTCCGAGTGATTGCCGCATAGGACTGGGTTACGATGTACACCGCTTTGCTAAAGAACGCAAGTTAATATTAGGCGGTATTGAAATCCCCCATTCTCTCGGGCTATTGGGATACAGCGACGCAGATGTCCTCACTCACGCAGTTATGGATGCTCTTCTCTCGGCAACGGGATTCCCCGATATAGGCGTATTATTTCCCGATACGGACAGCGCCTACAAGGGAGCCGACAGTATGGAGTTACTTAAAAAAGTTCGGATTTTGGTCTGCGGCGATAATAACTCTAATGAGAATCCGATTAATTGCATCCCCGTGACAAAATCCGCCGAAGCTAACATATCTTTTAAAATAGTTAATATTTCCTGTGTCGTAATGGCTAAGGCTCCAAAACTTGCTCCTCACATACTTTCCATGCGAAAAAAACTTTCTTCGGTTCTTAATATAAATATTGACCAAATCAATATTTCTGCCACAACCACCGAGGGACTAGGCATAACGGCAACTGCCGACGAAAACGGCGGCATAGCGGCAAGCTGCAATGTGTTGATCAGAAAAGCTTAATAGCTTAACAATTCTTTACCGGAACTTTACCCGTTCTTGCTTGTATTAGTGGGTTATATAGATAACATACATTCACTAATACTGAAAAATGATGATTTGGATATTCGTCAAGATTTACCGCAAATTTAACTAAGTTTCAATTATCTTGTAAAAAAATTTTTCCGTACTTATTCCTGCCGGTCTATTGTATCTTTTTAGACTCATAAGTGTTTCAAAATCACCACGTCTAATAAGATTAACGCCCTCATTGCATGTAAAAATCGCCTCAAAACCCATGTCTTTTAAGATATCAGGAGTTTCTTTACTGTATTTTCCAAAAGGATAAGCAAAAATATTTGGAGTAATCCCCGATTTGTTTGTCAATTCACATTGTAATTTGCCTATGTCCGCTTCTAGCGCCTTGCGGTAATCGTCCGCACTCTCCCCTCTTTTTTTGGTGACACCTGTGCGCGGACCGTGATTATGCATATCATAAGTATGATTACCTATTTCAAAAACCCCGCTGTCTTTAAGCTCTCTCATTTGCTCCCATGAAAGATGACTGTAATTAGGATTATTGTCCCCTTCTGCAACGGCTTTATCAGCATAATGTCCGACAATATTTATCACACCCTTTAATCCAAGTTTTTTAAAAATCGGCAATACATAAATCATATTATTATAATAACCGTCGTCAAAGGTAATAATTATAGGTTTTTCCGGCAACTCTCCCTTTCCGTGTACATAATCAATAACGTCTTGCGCAAAAACGGTCGTATAACCGTGCTTGATAAGGTGCTGCATATCCGCTTCCAGTACGACGGGGCTTACAATATACTTGCCGCTACGGGATTTAAGAATACTGTGGTACATAATGACGGGAACACGGATTCCGTCACCGGCTGGCTTATTATCCCGCATAAAAAAAGAGGCAGCCATTGCAAGGCTACCCCCCATTATTTGAGTAATGCCGTTGCCGCCGTTTTGGTTTGGTCTAGCGGCCTCTTGTTTTTCCTCTGTTTCGTTAGTTTGTATATCATGTATCGCCGCAGACGCTGTATTAAAGCCTCTTTTTAACCCGTCATAGCCTCTTTTAATATTATGCTTGGTATCCTCTCCGAAATTGTGCAGGTTGTCTCCTACCGCTTCGGCTCCGTGCTTAACATTTCTCTTGGTATCCTCTCCGAAGTTATGGAGGTTATGTCTTGTATCTTCGCTGAAATTATGGAGGTTATTTTCTGCATTTCTTTGATGATTGTGCCCGCAGTTTTTGTAGTAGTAACTATCACATTGCCCTCTATTGGCGTAAATATCATGCTTATGAAAAGGGTTAGGAACACGTCTTGCCGCCTGCGGCGTAAGCGTCTTATATCTATAATTAGGACCGGTCACATGACGCTTGCTGTGTCCGTGTGTTGTCACTCCGTGATGTTCGGCATTATGATTGCCATGACGGCTAGGCGCATACCGATATGCTCCGCGGGATGTTGCGTAATTACCCCTGCAACCTCTACGCTCAGCATGATACGGAGCATTACGCACATTATGTCCGTATTCATCCCGATGTTCTACCCCATGTTGTGTATGGTGACGAGCCGGCTCTGCCATATGATTACGATAATACTGGGCTTGCCTGCTTGCGGCGCTGCAAGCTCCAAAAACTAACGATGCTAAGACCAAAACGGTCAAAGTCAAAAACATTTTCTTTTTCATGTAGATAGTGTGTGGCACTCAAAAGAAAAATATGCATTAAAAATCTTCAAAAATATGGTAGTCCTTTCACGTTACTTTCTATATAGCACGCTCTTTATGTCAGCTACAACCGTCCCCGCCCTCACATTAGTCTTTAAAGCTTCAACCACTTTGTTACGGCTATGCATTATTGTCGTATGGTCTCTTCCTCCGAAATAATTGCCTATGGTCACTAGCGGAACTGCTAGCAATTCGGATATTAGATAAATACAATACTGGCGAGGCTCGACTACGTCTTTAGTTTTCTTTTTTCCGGTCATTTCGGCTATAGTTACTCCAAAATATTTTGCCGTGGCAGCGATAATGTCTTGGGCAGTCAAATTGTCCTCATTGGTCTCTTCTTGATAGTCTTTGAGTGCAGAATGAACTGTTTCTTCAGTTATACCCGTTCCGCTAAGCTTTGCTAAAAAGATGACCTTGTTAAGCAATCCCTCCATATCGCGTATATTGGCAAAAGGATTTTTGGCCATAAGGGCAAGTATTTCGGGCTTGATATTTTGCTTTAGACCTTGAGCCTTTTTTTGCAGTATTGCTACTCTCGTCTCCTCGTCGGGTGGTTGAATATCGGCAATCATTCCGCATCCAAAACGACTAACCAGCCTCTCTTCCATGCTAAACAAATCTTTTGGCGGACGGTCGCTACTGATAATAATTTGCTTATTAAGCTGATAAAGGTCATTAAAGGTATGGAAAAATTCTTCTTGCGTCCTTTCTTTGCCGGCAAAAAATTGTATATCGTCAATCATAAGCACATCAACCAGCCGGTATTTATCCCTAAAGGCTTGATTTGCCTTATTGCCCAAACGAAAGCTGTCAATCATTTCGTTGGCAAACTTTTCACTCGACGCGTAAAGCACCTTGAGTTTAGGATGATTTGCCTTGACCGCATTACCTACAGCATGCATGATGTGTGTTTTGCCTAAGCCCACTCCGCCGTAAATAAAGACCGGATTGTGTGCTGTCCCCGGGTTTTCAGCAATCGCCTCCGCTACCGCATAGACAAGCTCGTTGGATTTACCCTCAACAAAGTTTTCAAATGTATATTTCGGATTAAGATAAATAGCCGGCGCTTGAGAAACCTCTGCCGCAGCTTCTTTCTCGACTCCTTTAATGTTTTGCTTTTCCTCTTGACCGGCGCTACCCTCCTCTGTCGATTTTTTTTCGGCGGGCTCTATTATGTCCACTTCGGTTATAGCGTTATTAATACCCTTTGCAACCGTCCGTATAAGCGTACGGAATCTATTAAGCACAAAATCCCTCGCCTCAACTGATGGTGCCGACAAAATTAAAGCTCCGTCCTTAATATCGACAGGCTCAAGCGTCTTAATCCAAACATCATACGTAATGGCTGTTGTTTCTTTTTCAAGCCCCCCAAGTACGGAGGCCCATATCTCATGTATATTCATAAGTTAACACAAAGCAAGACTAAAACCAAAAATATCCGGGCGGGGACATCTCGCTTGATATTCTAAGCACGCCGTTTTCTATCGTAAAACTATTATTGCCTGCTTCTGTCACTCTGATTTGTACGGCGTCGTACGGTAATTGACCAATCCAAAACTCTGGTTGATTTGTCGGTCTCAAAAATTCGAACTCGCTTTGCCCCTCTCTCAAAACATATATTCTGTAATTACTCCATCTAAAGCTATTCCAAACAAGTATCGCTCCTCCGAATTGTATTTCAAAATTAGAGGGAGTCGGCAAATTGGCGATAATGATTCTTTCAATCGGAATATATAGCGGAAGTGATATTCCGCCAGAAAATACCAGCACATCATTTTCTATAAAAAACATGTGTCTTGTTTCGATTATTCTTAAACTATCGGCTGTAATCGGTATTTGCGAAAGCTGCAGCTCTCCCCAGCTTACTGTACGTAAAAACTCATGCTCAAGAGCCCCCTTGTTTCTTACATAAATCCTATACATGCCCGAACGCCCGCTATTCCACCTAAACCAACTACCCGAAATGACCGGATTGCTCGGCGTCTCGGGTCGCTCATTTCTCCTTTCAATATCTATACCGCCCGGAGCAGTCTCCTCTCCGGTAATCGTCAAAACTCCGCTGTCTATCGAACCGCCAATGTTTCTGATCCCCACCACTTTGATACGGACAGCGTTATACGGAAGCCGACTTAAGCTTATTTCTCTCCATGTGTCAAACCCTATATAGCCGTATCCTGCCTGTCCTAATCTTTGAAGATAAAATCTATAACCCCACGCGCTACCGCTCCATCTAAGAGTATTCCCCGACACCCAAAAATCAGACGGCTCTGCAATGCTTTGCGCATTACGCTCAATTTCAATATAACCGGGAACCGAAACTACGCCGTTGATTGCAAGCGTATTTTCAGTCAAAGAAGTTACAGTATTTTGCCGTTCTATTACTCTTAACCGAACGGCATCCGTCGGAATTCTTTCAAAAGAAATATGGGCTCCTCTTGTATTATATAAAAACTCAAATCCTGATTGCCCTTGCCTCCCAAAGTACAGACTGTAATCCGACCAATTATTGTTATTCCATACCAACGTATCTCCCCATCTCACATCAAACCCCGACGGCGCGGAAAGGGCTTCTGTTTCTTGCCTCGTAATATTAATATGAGCAGGAACAGATAATATCTCTCTGCTCGTCGTTGAATTATACCTCACCTCTATTATCCTAATGCGGGTAGCGTTAGACGGCACCAAGCTTATATGAATTTCCGCCGAAGTGAGCATACTCCAACTTTCAAACATCCCGTTTATCATAAAGCAAACTCTAAATCTGCCTTGTCCCGAATTATTCCATATAATGGTGTCACCCCATCTTAATTCAAAACCGCTTGGAGCTTCAAAAGCTCCTTGTGGTCGGGGTCTTGTCGTATTGATTCCGTCGTTAGGCGGCAACCCGCCGTTATTATAATTCCTCTCAATAGAAACACACGCACCAAAAGCAAAAACCACCCCAAGCGCCATAAGCGCGACAATTACCGACACTACTAACTTTTTCACAAGCTTTTTCATATCATTATTATACTACGGTTATAATGTTTTGTCAACAAAAAACGGACGGGAATTCCCGTCCGTTTTTTATAGTTTTATAAATTGAATTATGCTACGCCATAACATTTGTCCACATAATATTCGCCGCATGGAATCTGTCGCCAAAGTCACCCATTATAAACAGTCTTTCCATAACGCTGTCGTTCGGGAACATTATACCCAGCAGCATATACTTAAAACCATCGGGTGTTCCATCAAAGCGCTCAGATTTGTCTCCGTATCTCAAATCATATTCAAGATTTTCCATGGCTTCTTGATTAGCAGCCGGAGAACCTGTAGAAAGTGTGTTAAGTTTCGCAATATCTTCTCTTAAAGAAAAGGCGATGAATTTATTGGCTAATCTTGGGTTGCCCGCTCTTGTAGGAATAACAAGATTGTTAATCCATAAGTTTGAGCCCTCTTCCGGCACAACATAATATAGCATATCGGCAACCGGAGCATAAGGATTTTCATTCATAACAAAACCCGCATCGGTACTCCACGCTAAGCCTTTATGCGCGTTGGCAAGCAGACGCTCTTCTTGCATATCAAACATTCCCCAGTCCATTTCCCAGTATACTGTCGCGCCTTGACGGGCACGGAGATTTCTTAAAACTGTTGTGGCCTGTGCAAACGGGTCTGTAAAATTTGCATGATGAGTGAAATCAGCCGTATTCCAAAAGCTATTTGCCCCCGCTTCAAAATTATTAAAAATTGCCGTCATAAGCTCAATATAAGCCGGATTAGAAAAATTAGTTAAACCCTCGCTCCTATGTCTTAATTCGGCTGAAAAAGAATATAGCATAGCAGCCGTATAATTGTCGCGCACTTGATCCTCTTTCATAAATATGTTGCCGGCAGCCTCAAAAAGATGACTCCATGAGCGGACGCTGTCAGGCGCGTAGGTGTCACGATTAAACATAATTCCTAATGTCCCCCACAGGAAGGGCACACTGTACAAAAGCCCCTCGTCAAATGTATTGGCGCCGTCGTAGATATAATTACGGAGCAAGACTCTAAAATCCGTACCGCTCACTTGTCCCGCCGCTTGATGGATAGCCAACTCGCTTGCAATAAGATCAGCGTCAAGCTGTTGAATATATCCGCCCGCCCTCAACCGCGCTACCATGTAATCACTTGGCACTACAATGTCCCTGTCACGGCGGTTTTCTGCGATTTCACGATAAACCACCTCATTTGAGGAAAAGCTTGTCGCACGCACCCGTACTCTCTCGCCGTGCTCTTCCAGCATATAGTCCTCAAACAGACCAAAAACTTCCGGATGCATAAAGTAATCCCAGTTAAACACCCTTAGCCTAGTGCTTCTGTCCGTGCAACCCCACATCGTAGGCAAGGCTAAAGCGACTACAACAATGACTAACAATAGTTTTGATAATTTTTTCATTTTTTTCTCCTTGATTTTTTTTATTATTTATATTACACGCCTAAGTTTGCCTCTAGGCGATTTTTTTCTTTTTTTTGCCGTTTTATATATAACAAGACTAAGACAACAATACCTATAGTCAGCATAAACATAAACGACGCAATAGCCATCAAATGCTCCCGTCTTTGAAGCTGTCCGCGCATTGTAGTAAAGATATATGTCGATACTGTATGAACTTCATCCCTGACAAGAGCCGTTATTATAAAGTCATCTAAGCTTATTGCAAAGGCTAAACAAAACGCCATAAATATCGCCGGCAACAACTGAGGCATAACCACCTTGAACATTACCCCTATAGGTCTGGAGCCTAAATCAAGTCCCACTTCATATAAATTAGGGTTAAGCTGAGCATAACGCGGAAGCACAACGAGTATAACAAACGGTATACAAAGCATAGTGTGAGCGATAATAATTGTGGCATAACCCGACGGAATAAATTGCACGGCTATAAAAAAGACCATAAAGGCTACACCCGTAACAACCGTCGCATTGATAAGCGGTAATTGATTAACAGCACTTACAACTCTCTTTTTCCAGCCCCTTAAATGCATGAGTCCTATTGCCGCAAAAGTACCCGCACAAGTAGCTAATGTTGCCGCGACAATTCCGATAACAAAGGTATTTATAAGCGCCCGCCTTGCCTCTCTTCCGGTAAAAAATTCTCTGTATAAATCAAATGTAAATCCGTTCCAATCTCCTATTTCACCCCGTGAAAAAGAAAAGACAAACATAAGCAGTAAAGGCGTATATATTACTAATAAGACCAAAGCCAAAAATATAAAGGCATACATCCGCCGCAGCCTATAGTTTATCTGGACAAATTTTTTACAAATATTACTCAACATACCTTTGACACCTGACTGGTCTTTTTTATTTTCAACTGCTTGATTTTTCATATTAAAATACTAATCCCTTTGATTTGCCCTTAGTAAGTTTTGCTATTAACACAAACGAAACCAGTATCACCGCCAGCAAAAATAGCGCATACGCCGCTCCCTGATTGTAGGTAGCTCTTGACCCGAACATAAACCATATCCTGTTACCATACAATAATTCACTTCCATCACCTACCGGTATTACTATCAATGGTATAGCAAAGTTGCTTATTGCAGGCATAAAAACCATTGTTATCCCGCTTATAATCCCCGGTATACTAAGAGGGAAAGTGACTTTTGTAAGTGTTCTTATATTAGACGCTCCCAAATCGCTTGATGCCTCTAAAAGCGTCCAATCTTGAGACCTAAGCACCGTGTATATAGGAAGCAGCATAAACGGAAAGTAGTCCAGACAAAGCGCTACAATAATTTTAAAATCATTATGAAGTGAAAACGGTTCGCCTCTTGATCGTGTAATGCTCCTTTCAATCCATAAAAATATTTCTCTAAGCGCAAATGTCCGTATAACAACATTAATTAGCATCGGCACAATAAAGAGTGTTATAATAAAAAGCGGTACTTTAATTTTTTTGCTCGCAAGCAACAATGCCACCGGATAAGCTATTACAAGACAAATAATTGTAGTCACACCGGCAATATACATGCTTCTTAGAAAAAGTCTTAATCCGCCGCCTGTAAAAACTCTTGTTATATTACTCAGCGTAAAACCGCCGTCAAAAGAAATAAACGCTTGTACTAACAGAATAAACAGCGGTGTTACAACAAAAATTAGTGCAAGAACAAAATAAGGTAATACTAACGCGCCCCGCTTTAATCGAAACTTGTTTTTCAAAGAGATTATTTTACTTTGTTTGGGCTTTGCCCCGTTAGTTATAGCCTGTTCCATCGCCATCCTCCTTTTCCGCTCGTTTTTCAATTAAGATGCTCGTCGGTTCTATTCTAATCCCAACCCTGTCACCATTATCCCACTCCACGGCGGTATTAAGCAAAACAAAGTCGTCCGCATCCTCAATATATACTTGCACATGATAGTAAGTGCCTTTGTACAGCGTATCGGTTACTTTACCGCTAATCGGAGCATCATCAGGGTCGTCTACAAGCTCGACTTTATCAAACTCAAATTTGACAGTAACTTCATCGCCCGCTTCTAATTCTGTTTGCTCGGTTATTTCAAAAATCCCGTCTAAGAACTGCACACTATCCGCTCCTTTAATTATACCGTCAAAAGTATTGATTATTTTTGCCTTTTTCATTACATGTATATCGTGCGGGCGAATATACATCGCAACCTTATCGCCTTTTTCCCACACGGCGGTGTCCTGTACGGTAAATTGATAACCCTCGCACTCAACCTCTATCTCATAATATGTGCCTTTAAAAATAACGCTCACAATCTCACCCCTTAGCATTCCTTTTGGATTATCGGGGTCCATAAGATAAATATCCTCGGGCCTAACAACAATATCGACCTTTTCGCCTTTACCGAAACCCTTGTCCTCACAAGTAAATTTCGCACCGGCAAATTCTATCACAAAATCCTTAATCATCGTTCCGCTGAGAATATTACTCTCACCGATAAAGTCGGCAACAAAAGCGTTTTGCGGTTCGTCATAAATCTGCTTGGGCGTACCCAATTGCTGGATAACTCCGTCGCGCATAACGGCGATTTTGTCACTCATTGTAAGAGCCTCTTCTTGGTCATGCGTCACATAAACAAAGGTAATTCCTAGCCCTTTGTGCATGTTCATAAGCTCGATTTGCATTTCCTTGCGCATCTTTAGGTCTAACGCTCCTAACGGCTCGTCAAGAAGCAATACCTTTGGCTCACACACAATAGCTCTAGCGATTGCCACTCTTTGTTGCTGCCCTCCGCTAAGGCTATTCGTATCTCTATGTCCGTACCCCTCTAATCCAACAAGCGTCAAAGCCTTTTCGACCTTTTCCTTAATCTCAGCTTTAGTCCACTTGCGTGTAGGTATTTGTCCCTTTTTATTAAGAGGCTTGCCCGTATAGGGAATCTTTGCTAATTTAAGTCCGAAAGCGATATTATTAAAGACATTCAAATGCGGGAATAAAGCGTACTTTTGAAAAACAGTATTGACGGGTCTTTTGTGCGGAGGAAGTATAGTAACATCGGCGCCACCAATCAAAATCGCGCCTTCGGTAGGCACATCAAAACCTGCAATTAGTCTAAGGAGTGTCGTTTTTCCGCAACCGCTGGGGCCCAAAAGCGTAACAAAATCACCCTTCTTAATACTAAGATTGACATCGTCCAATACTGTAATGTCACCAAATTTCTTGGTGACATTCTTAATCTCTATAATTGTTTCTTTTCTCTCATGAGTCACATTCTTCTTGGCCATGGTCTATCTCCTAACACAAAAAAGGTGTATAGCAACTATATGCTACACACCTCTTGCGTTACAAAAAGTCTTTTGCGTAGCGGTCGCCAACAGAAATACTCAAAATTAATGAGTTTCTAATTGGGGTTCCCGCTTTTAATTAGCCTTAAAATTAGCTATTAGGAGGGGTACCCTCTACCGCTCCGTATGATAATAAAATTAGTATAAAAAAAACGACGCTTTTTGTCAAACAAAATAACGCCGTATCTCAAAGTTTTTCAAAAAAATTTGATTTCCCCCTTAACCCAAATTCCACAAAAATCTGCCTATAAGAAACAAGTCAATCGGAATCCAAACGCCCCATATGATATACCTGACTATAAGACGGATTTTGCTTTTGTTGAGTCCTCTAAGATGAATCATTGTAGCTACCGTAACGGCGCTTACTGACACACCCAGAGAAATCAAACAAATCAGCAAGCCCATATGCGGAAAGATACCGACGGTTTCCGGTCTAATAAAATAAGCGATAATGAGCATAATAAGCCCGAAATCTACCCAGTCGATGATATTGTATGCATGTAGAAGTAACGGCTTTTCGGTTGTTCCGCTACTGCTTACTTCTTGATTGT
>Ga0123355_10005298_pt1 | contig 18840 bp, 10 predicted proteins | sample TergutEmb28metaG_3_FD_89872 | JGI IMG/M metagenome (GOLD analysis project Ga0123355, IMG submission 89872) | Embiratermes neotenicus P1 segment gut microbial communities from Petit-Saut dam, French Guiana - Emb289 P1 | ecosystem: Host-associated > Arthropoda: Insects > Digestive system > Gut ... | reverse complement strand
GCCAATATCTCCGTAACCATTGAACTTTGGATATAGGTGTTTTGGGTTATATCGGTATAGTTTGACCTAAGGAACACTCTCCCGAAGTCTGGCACATTCCTCCTGGGACACCCTGTATATATAATGCTGGTATTTGTTACACGAAATAAGCTAATCAAAGAAGATCCGAAAAGAAAATGGAGTGCAAAAGGGTATTGTAATTAAACTGCAGTAACTTGTCTGACTGCTACGCAAAGAGGGCTTCTTTCCTAAGATATTTATAATATAAACTTCGGCTACGCGACCACAACTTGAAAGTTAACAACGTAAATGTCAAAATTAAACTTCTATTTAAAAAATTATTTTAATATTGTGTGTGTGTGTGTGTGTATGAATGTGTATGTGTGCTTGTATGTGTGTTTGTGCGCTCCTGCATCATGCAGACAGTTCAGAGTGCATAACTGGGGTAGGCTATACCTACTACAAAGTCTGAAGTGATGACGCCAAATAAGAATATTAACCCTTTGACCCTGGAGTTGGACATTTACAGTTTAGCACACCATTTATGTAAAATGTGAATATTTTATGAACCAAGAAGAGTAACATTAGGGAATAACGACATTTTGTGGAGGAATAAACGAAGATGGTGACAGAAAGTCTAAAAAAAATAATTAAATATATTTATTGACTAAATATATAAAAAGCGTATTCTGGGGAGTAGCGGTACGTCTGTCCTATATATAGGATGCATGGTGCCTAAAGGTTAAGTAAGTCGACAGCTACATTGAATTATTCCATGATAGTAGAATAATTAAAGACGATAGCCTACTTCGATATTTCTACGTCACTTCCTCTCCTATTAACCAAAAATTTATATTGTTTGTAAGAATAAAAATAATTTATTTTCAAAAATTACGACTTCCATCATAAAAACAAGTCTCTATGCAGAAATATACACACCTCAGGATTCCCTGCCAGTATATTAGTGCCATTCTCATCTTAGAAGATTTTACAGCCACGACGATGGTATTAGTGAGAAAATACACAAGTGTGACAAATATATTATTCCATTTTTGCTTAGGAATTAAACATTGTAGACTACGATGAGTTTAATATAATATACATTCTTAATGTAATAGAAGATATATACCTAATTTCTCCAGTAATGTTCAGCAAAAGAAACAGGCCTTTGGGCGTGAAGGAGGGTTGTTTCGTAAAATAGGGATAATAGCAGAGCTGTCAGATTGCATTGCTCTCTTTAAAACCTTGTCGAGTTGCAGGTCTCATTAGACTTGCAAACAAAGTAAATTTTTCTTGTCAGAAAAGCAATTCCAAGCAGGAATCTCCATGAAAAACAGAATATAAGGAGGAAAACGTGAGTTTCAAAATGTATGAAAAATTGCTTTGTGATTTTTTTAAATAAACAAGAGGCATATTTCTTTATCGATATATGAATAATCTGAGAGCACAGAAATTTTTTCATGTCTAGAATGTTCAACCGCATATTACAGAAAATGAATTATATTTAAGGCTTTTACTGTAGTGACGTCTGGGAATTTTGGGTAATTTTTGAAATAAATGCCGAATATATTTCGGACGCTTAAACCAAGTTTTATATTGACTATCCGGGCTTGATACATGCCTTGTTAGTAGGAAATTAGTAAAATGTAATGGTAATGAAAAAGTTAGAGACTTATTGTTCAAAATTTAATAATTAATTTAAAAAATTTTATATAAGAAATTGAGAAATGTTTTATTTAAAGATGCTGTCAATTGCTGAGGTTAGATAGTGTACGTGTTAGACGACTACAACGTGAGCATGAGACGTCAGTGACATCATACTGGGATCAGTTTTACCGGCATTTCAGGTTCAAGTCCTGATGTGAACCGATGATTCAGGTTCAAACCCTGAACGGGTTCATGGACACATATTTCATTGGCTGTAAATAACAAAACAAGGAACACAGCAGGAGGTGTGAGGGCCGTTAAGACATTCACAAGCTTGGGCCTGGACAGAACATCCATCAGCTGTCAAGTTGTAAGAGTTTTACAGTATCATTATTTAAAACAACATTAAAACCAAAAGACGAAAAATTAACGACTTCAAACATTTTTCGTATTTTACACAATGCTGTTATAACGAATGTGATTAAATGAACACTCCCGATACTACCGTTAGATTTCAAACTTAATTTCACTAACGTAATTTTGAAAGCAATAAATACCATGTTGTTTCTGTCCTTAACTAAGCAATACTCCATGAAAGTGTATGAGCATCGGAGGCCAGGCTCCTCCAATTTAAATTACAAGTTAGAAGTCCTTATAGCAGTGCAGGAGGCGATTTAAGTCGTGCTGCGCCTGTGTGTGGATTGTTAGGCGTATACAGATGTCGGAGAATTTGCTACTTCCATCTTCAGTGTAGTCCAAGAAAACTACAACGAAAAAGAAGGCAAGAAGCTCCCCCGACACGTTAGAAGTTACATGCATGGCATCGAAAAAGATTGACGTAATTGAAATCGCTATAACGTAAAAAATACTAGACGGATTTATACGTTTAGCATCTTAAAATATTCAGAAAAGTTTAAAGTTTTGGACTTATCTTAGTACATTTCAATATGTGCACTGTTTGTAGCTCTGGAGACGTCCAAACAAAATTCTATCTCCTGCCACGTTTTCTGAATCATGTCTCGTGTTACAGTTTCAATGGCTGATGTGATCATTTCTTGCAGGTGCTGGATATTCCTTATCTTCTCAGCATACACAATGTTCTTAAGGAAAAAATCAAGTCGAGAGAGATCTGGGCTTCAAGGTGACCAGGATATTGGTCCAACCCTTCCAATCCAGGCATCAGAGAATCTCTCATTGAAAACGTCAGTCATAAAGCAACTGAAATGGGGAGGGGCTCCGTCTTGCATAAAAATAACCCTACTTACAGTTTCTTGTTCGAATGTTTCAGCTTTCAATCTGTGGAAACACGTACTGTCAAATCCCGTCCATCTTTTCCGATGACCCTGTATTAATTTTCACGCCTGATTATCCCTGCAGACAGAAAGATTAAAAAAAAAATGTTCTTCCAAATTCTTGACTAAATTCTTTAAAAGTCCAATAACTATTTCTGCAGATGAAAAATACGGACTAAAGTTTAGACATGAGATCTGCATTGTGCTTTCATTTAGTTCTCTTTGCGAAAAGAAGGGATAAAATTCACTTATACCGCCGTGATCATTCGGCAACATCTCCGACATCTCCATGAGACGAGTAGTATAAAGGTCCAGGCGTTGTCGCCACATGCACGGAAGGCTGATGAAGAAGTAGAGTAACTGATGATACAGTTGAATCTAATGGAAAGACGAAGATGCAAAAATAAATACACTCCCTTCTGGGGAATGAGCATTTATGCACATAACAAATAATAAGTATCATTCTCCCAAACGAATTTATGTTTACTTAAGGTAGCAAGAGTAAAATGTGGGCGGGACTGGGGCACATGTGGGGGGAAAAAAGAAAAATACATCCAGGGTTTCGGTGGGTACACCAGAAGGAAATAAACCATTTAGAAGATTTGGAAGCACATGAAAATTAGTTATAATGGATCTTAAAGACATGCAGAGGAAGGTCGTGCACTGGATTAAACTGACTTGGAATAGGGAACGACGTCGTGCTGTTGTGGATAAGGCAACAGTCCTTCGGATTCCGTAAAACTGGGAGAATATTTTTACTAGCAAGAGAAATTCTAGATTTTAAGAATGATTCCATTCCATGGCATTAGTCAATTGGTTGGTTGCTTAGTAAATTAGTTAGTTATTCAGTCAATCAGTTAGGTAGGTAATTATTTAGTTACACTGAGTTTAGCCCCTGTCGCTTTATGTACGGAATTTGCCGCACTGAAAGTCATAAAGATAATTGTTTGTTTAGTTCGGTTCTTCTAGGGAAATATTATTGTGTTATATTAAAAGGCACCGCAGATGCTTCCGTGGATATCCTTCCAACTCATAATCCACAATTGGCTTACATAGGTACGCTGTATACAATTTAGTCCTACTGCTGAAAGAAGTCATTAAATTCACCAAAATTTTATCTGGGGCCCGCGCTTTGCAGGGTGTGTGATTTCTTCCACCACTCTAGTAAATAAAGTTGGGTTCTAATCGCAACTTAGGCACAAAAGCCTACCCGTGTTATGCCTGTGTCAGTATTGTCATTTGCAAGTCGAGGCTGCAGGGTTAACTTAGGCTACTTAGAACGAATCCTACTCAATACCTATAAAATTCAAATTGTCAGTCCGAATTGGAACAGAGTCGATCAATTCTCTACTGAAAGCCGTAAAATAAGCACCAAGCAATAAAACATGGTACAGCAGTTCAGACATCCAATAAATCGGTATACTTTACAGACAGTCAAGATGCGACCTGTGGGATTAATTTATCATAAAGCCATTACTTTCTGCTCATTATAAAATCCACGAAATATCTAAGAACAATAAGAAAGTCCTTTTGGTCCCATTAATTTCTTCAAAACACAAATCACATTTTACCATAAATATATCTAGTTAAAAGAGAGACGGCTACTCTTATCTCTTATTTGCACTGCTCTGGTCCCAAAAAGTCCAGCCGTTTATGAAACATGCTCTAAAATTTTGGGTAGACTTGTTTCGAATACTGAACTTGAAAATATTCAGCGTGACAAAAGCAAGCATTCGAATAAGACATTCCTAGAGAGTTAAATGCATTTTCAAAGTGAAAAATTTAGTTATATTTTCATATAATATGAGTCCATTACATACAGTGAGACAATGGAAATGTATTTGATGTGTATTGGACCATGCATCATCTTGATAACTGAAGAATAAAATCCAAATAGATGCCACTTATTAATTTATTATGTTTATGTTAGGCTCAACACGTGTCGGGCACCATTATGCCCATCAACAGGAGCTCACGACGATAGCAATCTTTACCACATAGGCCGCCTGGTTCTCGAGTTGCTGCTGGTTGGAAGTTAAGTGCAGCCAGGATGGTTGAGTGTCCGTACCGAAGGCTGTAACAGTCATGTTACAGCCTTCGGTCCGGACACTCATCCATTCTGCCTGCACTTAACTTCCAACCAGCAGCAACTTGAGAACAAGACGGCCTATGTGGTAACCAACACTATCGTCGTGAGCTCCTAATGATGGGCAAAATGGTGCCCGAAACATGTTGAGCCTAACATAAGCGTAATAAAGTAATAAGTGGCATCTAGTTGGATTTTATTCTTCAGTTAATGGAAATGTTTGTTACGTTGTGTCTGATTAACTGCACGTTTGGAGAAAGCCAGGCCCTTTCTCTCTTCAGTGTTGGGTGACGAAAACTGTATAAGGCTAGATACCTTTAATGTGTACATTAAAAGATCATTTGAATAAAACCTTAAATAAAATATGGCTACTCTTTAGTGCAGCGACAGCATACAGTTAAATAGCGATCCCTATATACAACAAAAGACTATGTCAGTTAAATAGTGATTCCCATATACAACAAAAGACTGCGTCAGTGCTACATGCAGAATCCAGCACCACAGCGACTATAACAACAGACAGGACGCCTATTCTACAGTGATCTCCGTGTACAATACACGAATGTGCCAGTGTTACATAAAGTATCCAACACCAAAGTGACAAACACTAGAACAACAAACAAGACATCTATTCTCCGGATCTCCAATGTCACACATGTGACGCATTTAGACCTGCTAATCGCCATCCGGACCGCTCCCCCCAACGGCAACAACGACAGAGCCCAAGGGGGACGACCCCCGCCCAGGATACCCCACACCAACGCACGTCTACCGCCTTACCTGCCCACACGCGGTTTATGTCTCATATATAATTTATAGGCCAGATGATGAGATCTCAACATCCGCCACACACAAACAATATTTAGTCTGTTTGAACTTTGCAAACCTGATGATGAACTCCGAGTAGGCCGAAACATGTCGTTTCATTAACACCAATAAAACCAGTTGTGTTTTGACTTATTTTGCCGTTTATTTCAAAATATGGCTACAGTGCACAGTGTTTTCGATACCCAGTTAAACTAAGGGCCCAATATATTTTAATGTATTTGGTATGATGGGCATTTACAAATGTGTATAAATATATAATCGGCCATTTTCATGTACTTCAAGTTTCTTCAATGAAACAACGCTTATCTTAAACTGATACATCGAAAAATATGCCCTCAGACTTCAACAGAAAGGTGACATGTATCCATACTCCTATGCGCTGTCTTAATCCCTCAGTCCTGAAGTCGGTGTAACGTTTGAAACTTGAATTCTGCACATAGGGTACCGAGCTGTAATGAATGCACTAACGAATGCTGCAAATTTCAACACCATTCATCCTGGAGAGTAGTTGAGATTTAAATCCCCGCATCACTAAATGGTTAATCATTTACTGCTTCTGTTAAAATACTGCTTATCTTCATTTATCGGATTCTCACCTGACCACTTGTTTTTGACACTCTACATAGGATCTCAATCTTGTTCTGTTGTTTGCATGAAAACGGTACAAAATAAAACTTTGAAAAGTCTTCAAAGAAACATAAAAAGTAGATTTGGGGGGGTGGGGGAGGGGGGTGTTTGAATAATACAGAAATACAATCAGTAACATTCCCATAGGGGATACGTCTGCTATGACACGTCAGAGAAAATTACATTTGACAATTTGTTTCTCTGTCTGTTCTTTTCTGACTGAAAGAACGCGTTGTTTCTCATGAAGAAAAACGGAAGCCGTGCAAGTATGAACGGATCAATGCCACATACTTTTTTTTTTTTAGGAAAAATGACTATTATGCATATTAATGGCCCAGGGATAAGGTTAGATTTAAAACACTTTGGTTTTGCTACGAAAATGCTGTTGATAACTAACTTGTTACAATGGGTAAAAATAATGTTTACAATACTGGGGGAAAAATTTACCTTTTATATTTTGCACAATGAATTTCCATTAAAATTTAATTTCATATTAACTATTATGATTATAGTACCTCTGAAGCATTTTGATGGGCTGTCAAAAACAGAGCAAGGCTTCTTTTTACCAAGTCTCCAAACCTTTGTACCTCATTGTTGATTAAATGTATTCTTTGTTGTACTAAATATAACAGAGAAAACTGTGTCACCTAGGCTTATGCATTTCAGCAATCATTGTTGGAAACTAAAGCGCTGATCGGAGATCCTGTTACACATGCACCAGTTTTGACGCTTTTTTATGTGGTTGTTTCACGTCTACTACACTCGGCTGGCAGAAGAAAGTAATTAGAGGCAGTCTGGTTTGATGTGTCAACACCATTCAAACTCAGGTTCGCGTTTCTTTGTTGAAGAAAGTACAGCTCCTTTCACAAAATAGGAATTCTGTGAGGGGCTGTGTGCCCTTTACTTAGATATTCTTTTCAGCATTATTAGTTACTGAGGTGTGAAATTACAACAAGACCAAGAATAAGGAAGTCAGCGAACTCATTGTAATTTAACGCTTTTTCTGTCTCAGCCATGATGCACACTGTAGTGATCAAAAGACCGGGAAAGTTCAATTAACTTTTAACGCTAGAAACACTGGAGGTAATGTAGGGTATACAAGATACGTTAATTTCTTCATACACAGTCTGAAATTGACTGACTGTATAATTCTCATGAGATTCACTGCCAATAAATTTGCTCTAATTTGGAATATATTCCGAGATTTTTCACTCCAGTTCACAAAAAAATTCTCATTGTGTTATTGGTCTCCATTTTCTTCTCGGTCTCCCAAACGATTGTAATTCAACAAACGCATAATGCATTGCTCATATTTCCTGATTTCTCACAAGGAGCCTGTATAATAGCTAAAGAAAACTATTTTTCTTGAATTAATCTTTCTAAACAGTAGCAATTCTATAGTATAATAGCAGTGATCCATTGTTTTTGTAGCTATTTGACGGGAAAAAACGTATGCCTAAACATGACTGTCTATTAAATATTGGCTACCTATATTCCGGCTTTAGCTATAGGTAGATCCCTTCCAATCCAGGGCAGAAAAATGTCGTAAGATAAAATCCAACATAAGAATTACCCTTCATAACGTCTTCCATCAATTTTTATATTGCATATTTCAGCTCAAACGTGAGCTAGAAACAAGTATGGAAATCTATTTATTTATCTAATTCTAAACGAAGGTTTAGAGGCTTTTTTTTTTAATCTGGATGGATATGAAAGGAACGGCTTGTCTGTCTCTTGTAAATTCCCCATACTCTGTTTTCTCCTATGAAATTTGCAGACCGAAATGACAAACAACTCTGAAATTGTGAACGTATATGACGGTGGTACAAGCAAACGGAAACTTCCTTCCTCTCATATCAACAGTAGGATTTTGTTATTTCTTAATGTTAGGACTAATTATAGTCAAATATTTCCTCTTTCACCACAAAAATTTACCAATCGTTGCTTTCTCCAATATCTTGGCACGTATGACTACTTAAACGTCTTACAGAAGGATACATGCTTCAAGCAGAACGAGCTTCTTACTACATCATAATCCATTTTTCATGTCTTTTATAAAATCAATTTCTTTTTATGGGGATCTTTCAAGAATCATTTATCCTGTTGGCTTCTACATCCGACATCCTTTCGAAATCCAGAAGGAGTGGAAGATGTAAAAATATTGACCGAGATATAAAAAGCACTTGAAACGTTTTAGATGTTCGTAGGAGTGTAAGAGGTTCCAGATAACAGAGAGCAGCACAAATACTAGATCTAAGTGAGGAAGGAATTCCCATGTGAGATTATATTATTTTATACTGTAGTTGCCTCGTGAGTCAAATGCATCATGACAACAAACTATCAGCATATATTTCAGAAATACCAGAAATTCAGAATATATTTTATTCAGTTTCTAATATGCGTATTACTGCAGTGAATATTCTCAAACTCACGAAATTTTTCGATGTATAAAAAGGTGCTTTTTATATTAAAAAAGAAATATTCAGAATGTGGATTTACTGCCAATGATGCATCTAAAATTGACGAGGGAATAAGTACCCAAGACTTATTTTGATGTCCTATTGCATAGGTGATCAAACAGTCGATCGTGACAAGTTGGTTGGGTGGTCGGGAACGCTTTTTTGTCTCTATCAAACTTTATTTGCCTCCTAGGTAGTATCAATATCGATTCTTTTGACAGCATTTTTTGGACCAACACACCTCTGCGAAGAGGTCTTCTGCTAAATGAGTATAATTAATCAGGATACCGAAACCCTCTGACCGATGAACAAAAAGCAACACTACTGAGCTATCGCCGTCGCAACCCGCAAATGGGGTGTAGCTCTTGATGAAAGAAACGAGGTCTCGCACTGTAAGAATCTCCGTTAGTTGTTTGGGCGGCCCGGCCCCGTAACGCCAGACTCTTGTAGGAATTGTATAAACAAATTTGCCACTCTACCGGCACTAAATACAATACTGTGGTACCAAAATAGATACAATATATTCTGAGAATTTACACATAGAACATCCAAACAAGAAACAGAACAACATGTACAGAACCCAGTTATGCAAGTAATTACAAGTCGATCAAAATCGCACTGAACTGTCTCTCCTTCTCTCGTAATATAACCATACACCATACCGTGTATGCACAGGCTTCAAGCCAACATTAACAAGCCGAACTACGGCTTACCAAAACAATGTTACGTTACAACAGAATATCGTCTATTACTGTTCACTGTGCGTCTCCTTCGACTAGACTTGGGCTTTACATAAAATATACGTAGAACACCAAAAGACAAGCCCTTTCACAAATTATAAGTCCGACTCATACATAATTAGACAAACAGAAATTTCTAACTAAATTTACAGGGGACTAAAACAAAAGAAACTCCGTTCTACCTTGCCCATGCCGCGTAACGCTCACTGAGCAGACGTCGAGTAGGTTCCACAAAAATTCCGAAACGAGAATTTAAAAAACACCAACCAATGTTCAATTTTAACTTACTGCCATACTCGAATGTCTGCCCAGCGACAGCAAAGGAACAGGAAAAAGCAGGACTCCCTCGGCTGACCAAACTCTCCGAGACGTTCTCTCCAAGAAAAACAAAGTACGAGTCTGAGAGTCCGGGCATCGAAAACCAAACAGGAAAACTCTCAAAGTGAATGCCCCCAAACCTTTCACGCCCCACGGCAGCCAATCGTCGGACGACAAACTTGGGAGAAAGGTGACAGGGACAGAAACTTCCAGAAACGATGCTTCAGCATAGAGACGGCCTTGAGCCGAGCCTGGCGGGTACGGCTCACTACCCTATATAAAACTCCATATTTACGCAATAGGCTAATTTTCTCTGTTCAGACTTTCTCACCAAAGCAATCGGGTTTTCCAGATTAAATATAATATAAGACGTTCCCATGGATGCTTTCCTTTAGATGTGTAACGTCGCACACTGTCCGCAAGAGTATCCATATCGCGTTTAAAACAAACCTCAAAAACCCTTTGTTAGAAGTTTACACATTACCAAAATTTTGGAATACTTGGAGATCTCAACCCACCATACGGAAATATAATATTACAGTAGCTGTATTTTCCATGTAGTATCACGCCTGATGATTACCGAATCATACGGTCGAAACATGTAGCCAAACATTTTGCAAATAAAGTGCAGATAATGTTACGTTAGACAGCCCCACCTTTTCGAATTCAATCTGAAACACTACCATCACTTGCGCTTACGTAATTATGAATCCCCTTTGTGTATGTTATGGCAGGATATACAGTGTCATTCTCCATCGTCGCAATGGAAAGGTTAATGAAAAAAAACCTTGTAGTTATGGTAAAATATTTAATTTTGAAACAAATTTTTAACGGAAGAAATATTTGTGCATTACATATGGACTGTTACTATGTTATTTGTGGGCCGGGTAGCTCAGTCGGTATAGTGACTGACTACGATCTGGACGGTCCGGAATCGAATCCCAGTGGGGACGAGATTTTCCGCCCGTCCAGACCGGCCCTGGGGCCCACCCAGCCTCCTGTAAAATGGGTACCGGGTCTTCCCCGGGGGTAAAGTGCGGCCGGGGCGTGCTGCTGACCACTCACCCCCTTCTAGTGTCGCGGTCATGGAAGAGTAGAGCTACACCTCTACCCACCTTCTGGGCCACACCAAGCCTGTAACGGGATCGCTTTACGTTAGTAAGCTATTTTATATTTCTTTGCCAGCTTCAGCTAATATCAATACACTGTGCACAGGGGTAGATCGCGAAAGATTTTCTGACTTCAGATTGGATCAATGCGTTCCAAAGTCTGGTCACCTATGCTTTATTGCGTCATATTCATTGAAATATCGGGGAAACTCGGTGAAGATTCCATTCCGAAAGTTTCTAAATTCGGATAAAGAATGAACGTTTTCTAGTACGAAGTTATGTTACTAGAGGGACATATTCTGGCTGAGATCTTTGTGTGTATTCCAGGCTGTTACCCTAGTCGTGATGATAACGAAATTCCCCTACTTCACAAGCTCCGAAATCCCACTACTGTGTTCATATAAGCCCGCCATTTATCGTTATTCTCAGCCAGATGTTCTGAGTCCACGCCATCTCTTACTATTTCGTAAAGACAGTCGGTGCAGATAACGTCTGCACAGACGCGCACTGTTAAACGAGATTAGTAATTTTAGCTAAGCACTGGTTGTAGCTCCCTGATAATGGTTCCTGCGTGAACCGAAACATGTTGGAGCGATTTTTATAAGTTTAATTGGTTTTTAACAATTTAACGTTTTTATATACACTTTTAAACGAGATTAGTAATTTTAGCTAAGCACTGGTTGTAGCTCCCTGATAATGGTTCCTGCGTGAACCGAAACATGTTGGAGCGATTTTTGTAAGTTTAATTGGTTTTTAACAATTTAACGTTTTTATATACAGGGTTATTCGAAACGATTGTCGGAGTTTTAACAACTGCCACCTCTTTCTCCAGATACAACCCCATGTGATTTCTTTCTATGGGGTTACGTCAAGGATCAAGTTTATGTTCCTCCTCTTCCCGCAAGTATCCCGGAACTGAAGGTACGAATCAGAACCGCCATTAAAACCATCACCGCTGATATGCTACAAACAGTTTGGAACGAACTCGATTATCGTGTTTATGTTTGTAGAGTCACAAAGCGTGCACATATAGAGCACCTGTAAGGTATATAAAAAACTAGGAGTGTTTTTCTATTAAATAAAAAACACATATCTCCTATCTGAAGTGTATTGTGTATGTAAAGTTGTTAAAACCCCGACAATCAGTTCGAATAACCCTGTATTTGAGTGCATTAGTTGAACAATTAAGCATTTGACATTGATGCACGGTTTAACCATGAATGTAACAAATCGAAGTTATCTTTCACAACCGCTCAGATTTTATACCCAAAATATCAACAGGTCTAATATCCAATTCAAATATTCTCCTTGAAATTACAGAATTCTTCGCTGTGAAACTTTTTACTGTCGCAGCTACAGTATAAGTCTTTTTTTTTTGTTGACAAAATAACGATAACTGTATACGACAATAATTGGCACGCCTTCTACCTAATCAGAAGTTTCATTACCATATTCAGAAGAGCCACGTTGCGTCTGCGCAGCTTCATGCAATCAGCGTGTTTCTCAAATTTCTTCTTTATTTCTGATTGCCTATAAAACCATTTAAAAGTCCTGATAGCACTAGATTCTTCCAGTGTTTAGACCGTGCCATATGTCACGAATTATTTGTCTTCCTCTCACCGCAGAATAACACATTTTTTTTCCAGTCCCGCCACTGAGAGTTTTGTGGTTGACAAAGAGACACTAGGACAGGTTCTGTTCCGGGTAATTCGATTCTCTCTGCTCAGTATTTTTCCACGATTACTCCATAATCTTATTTATCATGATAATACTGTTACAAGAATGACATGAGAGTGAAGACTACAAGTCTTCAACTAAAAAAAAATCTCTTCCACATAGTTGAATAAAGAGAGACCAACTTGATGTCACTTGCTTTATTATTTCATTATTTAATGCTCAACATGTTTCGGATTTTAATACATCCAACCTCAGGAGCTTGCGACTTATTTGTTGAGTTATTTCATGGGTTGTGTTGCTCTGGTTCGATGTGTGTTAGTGTTACTTTGTGGTTTGGCTGGGGTGGTGTGGTGTCCGGATGCGGGCTGGGACACCACACCACCCCAGCCAAACCACAAAGTAACACTAACACACATCGAACCAGATCAACACAACCCATGAAATAACTCAACAAATAAGTCGCAAGCTCCTGAGGTTGGATGTATTAAAATCCGAAACATGTTCAGCATTAAATAATGAAATAATAAAGCAAGTGACATTAAGTTGGTCTCTCTTTATTCAACTATCAAGATGATGCACGGTCCAATAAACATAAGATTCACTCTTCCACATATTGGAAGGCAATGGGCAGAAAACGGTTTTATGTTGCCTTTTTGAAATTAAAAGACTTAAAGGCGCTGGAAAATTGACAGGTCAGTTACAAATGGTCCTAGTTTTCGATATACCAAACATTGAACAAAACCAGATTTCGCTACATTTCTCAATTTTAATACTGAATCTTATTTTATTAGGAGAATTTTTAGATTTTCTTAAAATTTTAATTCTTCGGTGCTGCAAAACAAACACGTAAAAAGTGTGGCGAATTTAGTAACGAAGGTACGTAAACCAGTAATTATAAATGCATGTAATATAAACACAAGTTTTATGTTTTTTCACTGCTATTGTATAAAACAACTTTACTGCTGTGGTTTGAAATCAGAAATCTCAGCTGATAATTTTAATGTGTACGGGGTATTATGTATGTGGAGAATGGAACAAAGGAACTCAATTAACTTTGTTATGATGAGTCACAATGATTGTTCCACGCGCTGGCACAGTACTTACAGCAGACTTCCATAATATTGGGTTTGACGTTCACACCGAAAATAAACCAAGCAAATTGAACTGACGTTGATAGTAGAGAGAGAGCAATTAAAGGGGAAGTTTAAGAAATACATGTTTTAGGAGTAGGACTTCAAAGATGGTTGACAAATAAATAGAAACAAGGCTGCACAGAAGGATGACCTATAGAGGAAGATGGAGCAGCAATTTCTGATTCTGACGGTCTAGGGAGAAATGGCGTAACGATATTTTTTCCCTACTTTGATAGGAGTAGTATGTGATGAGAAGTAAAAGACTGGGGTGAAAGGGTGAGTGAACTAACGATTGTAAAAAAAGTTACAAGAAACTGAACACAGTACTCGCTTGCTTGGGTGTTTTTACCTTTTGTACATGTTGTAAAATTCTAATTTGTCTCGAGTGTTTTGTTGCTAGTTTTGTCTTTTGTGTAATGGTTGTTGGTTGGCCGCGTGTATTGTTGTAGATGTCTTGTCTGTGTTATCGTATGTGTATTTGTTGTACTGTGTGGGCATTGCTTTTTTTTACTTTAGATGCCGGACTGCTGGCTAGAAGTCAGTATTCAGAAGGTCCTGCGGCCGGCCATTTCGACACAGGGTTTTCTTGGTTTCCTTGTGCCTAAAAGCAAATGCTGAGATGGTTCCCAAGATTACAAGTTGCCACTACGTGCTTCTCATGTAGCCCTCCCGGCTTAAATTTAGTAGTAACCAATTTCATGTTTTGTTTACATGTAAAATAACCACTGCCACCGGGTAACAACACAATTGCAGTAAATAATAATAATAATAATAATAATAATAATAATTATAATTATTATTATTATATAGTTGTTTCAATTTACGGATAACCGCAACAACTAGTGGAGAGTGGATTACTTATTTACTTTTGTATTCTCTTCTCCTCTTTTTCATGCGTATTAGGATCTCTTTAAGCATTCTAAAAATAATTGTTGTCGTCGGTGCTTTTATGTTTTCCATTTCTTTCTGATCCATTGGCTTATATCTGCCATCTTGTATATTTTTTTTCTGAGTTCCTTACGGGTTCTACGCATTTTAATTTAGATATTTTTATAAAAAAGGTGAGGATAATATTTTAATCATTTAACGTATGTAATTTTTTGTGTAACCTTGTAATTAAAGTTATAACTTCTATTTAAGTACCTAAGTACCAATGTTGCGGAAAAACTTCCATTTCTCTGTTTTCAGAACAGAGATGAGTCAAGCGGTTAAGGGCATATGAGATACTGAGAAAGGTAATGGGGTTAAGTGAGATATAGCGAACCAATGAGAAACGATGTCCTGAAAAGGGCTCTTGTATCAAGTGGCATTATGGTTCGAAGTTCAGCAGCAAATAAGTTAGTACTGTATTTATCAAACGTTGCGAAGCGTCAAATTGGTGAGAAATAAAACAGTAGAAACATATTTTGTGGATAATTATCACTAATAAAATCTTTTTTAAATTTTGAGACACAATTTGCTATGTCGTCATTTCATATACTTACATCTAGCTCAGAATGCAAACAAGTAGCAGGAGGCTTTGTGAAATCGGTAATGAAAATTCGGGGTACAAAAACACGTGGGGAATTTCATGCTTATCTGTGCGAAAATAAGGTTTTGAAGAAATACCCTACTCAATGCGGAATTCGTGGGATGAAGTCTCATGTCTTCTGTAATATCACGCGGTGTCGAAAGACAAATATTTTACTAGTATAGGAATACTTAAATCGTCGGACCCTGAAGATGGAGACAGTGCGGATATGTTGGTACACACTTATCAGTCGACAAGACCTAATATCCTTAAACACTTCAGGCCACACTAACTGTCACATAAAAACACCCATTTTTACTATTCCACATTAATACGAGCAATTTACCCCATATAAATTCAACTACTTTTCATTGTCTCTTCAATATTTCTTCTTATGAAATAAAGTGAAATGCCAACTTGATACAACTAGGTAATTTTATTGATGTATTCTTAGTTCGACATGTTTCGGGTACATACGCTCATCATCAGGAGCATTAGATGTTTAGTTGCAGCATATGGTTTTCTGCACCGAGTTTTTGGATGGGTGGTGTTCTTGAGAGCCGCTGCGTAGGTCGTGTGTACGGTGCGGATGATGTGCGTCGCACGGCACCATCCGCACCGTACACACAACCTACGCAGCGGCTCTCAAGAACACCACCCATCCAAAAACTCGGTGCAGAAAACCATAAGCTGCAACTAAACATCTAATGCTAAGGATGACGAGCGTATGTACCCGAAACATGTCGAACTAAGAATACATCAATAAAATTACCTAGTTGTATCAAGTTGGCGTATCACTTTATTTCATGAGGAAGATGCGCTGTCAAACAACCCTCAAATATCTGCTTATGTCGTTACACCTGATACTTATTTTCTGTACATAAATCATTCTCCCTGGATATACCACACGTTATAGAATTAAATCTGTCTTCCTCATACTTAGTAGACATTCGTAGTTTTATTAAATCACGTAAATGGAAAAGATGTAGGTGCTAATAAATTTCCCATTTTACATTATTTTCAAGTATTTTATACAGTAGGTTAAAGATGAAAAGATAAAATAAATTCTACACAGGCCTGAAAACCTCAGAAAGGCCATGAGAGTTCCAAGAGGTTGAGGCTCCCAGATATCAAGACAATAGACAGCCCTATGCACCGGCCGCCTTTACCCCCAGGAAATATTTCTGGAACTCTTTTCTGTTAGAGGCTGAGTCGACCCCTGGGCCATAGTGCGGTCGGAAGGATTATGTCAATAAAAAAAAAGCAGTTAATCTCAATAACACCATCGGCCTCAACCAACCAGCCTCGTACAATGCTTTGTTTTTGCAAAATTTTGTGCAAAGTTTATTTAGAGTTTTGTACAAACTAAGAAACTATATCGTGCCGATAAATATAATTAAATTTTATTCAGCATTAATTACATATTTATACAATCCTACTGCTCTGTGTAGATGATCAGTAATTTTGGAGGTTAAAATTCCCTTCTGCGTACAGAAGCAACGTCCCTCTTATTAATTCATTATGTTTAATGCTAGGAACAATATAAAGGCGCAGCGGGAATTGTATGGGGATCGGCAACGGCGTAGAAAGAGAGGAAAGTTGGTAGGCATGTGGCAAGGGACAGTGGAAGGGAGCCGAGAGGTGGGATCGAGCACGGCCAAGATATTTCAATACGTAGTTGGGCAGGATGCTGGAAGAGCAACACGGCTGCTAACCTTAATCATTCGGAGAAAGGTGGAACAGTGATTAAAGGTGGGGAATGTGTCAACGTTTCTATGGCTAATAAATGCACCCAATTCCTCTCAGAAAATCCGCGTCCTCAAATTTGGCTTTAAAATCAATGTTTCGGAAACTGTATCTGTTTCCAATATCAGTATCGATATGGAGGATGACCATAAGGTGCTAATATACTCTTGTTCAGGGTTATTCAAAATAATTGTCGGGATGTTAACAAATTGTCATACACAATACATTTTGCTCTCCAGATGCAACCCTTTGCGATTTCTTTCTATGGGGTTACGTCAAGGATCAGGTTTATTTTCCTCCTCTTCCCGCAAGTATCCCGGAACTGAAGGTTCTTACATGCTACAAACAGTTTGGAACGAACTCGATTATCGTTTTGATTTTTGTACAATCACAAAGGGTGCTCATTTAGAGCATCTCTAAGGCATGTAACAAAAACTTAGAGTGTTGTTCTATTAAATAAAAAACATATACTCCTATCTCAAGTTTATTGTGTATGACAAGTTGTTAAAACCAAGACAATCATTTTGAATAACCCTGTATATATGTATATCGTCTACAGACCGATATCCGTCCAAGCATTCTATATATATATATATATATACATAGATGAAGCAGAAAATTATTCCTTTGCTTAATTAAGCACAACATCATTAAGGCATGTGCGTAGGGGCGGTATAGTTCCATGTAGCTTCAACCTCGGGTGTAGTTGCAAGGGTCAACTTCAGGCGCTAGTCATTGTAACTTCTGTGACTGCTTTACCTTTACCTTTACTTTTATCGGATAAGTACGAATCTTTCGATAGAGGGTGATCACGGAAGGTCTGAATGGATTCAAAGTATGTTGCACAAAAATTCAATGGTGTATAATATTGACACCTCACTGTGAGGAGATATTCCATGTGTGTGGGTAAACCAGAAGAATTCAAAGTTCATTGTTCCTGTGGCTGTGCACCCCACAAAGACCTACTCTTGTTTCTCGCCAGACACTTTCTAGAATCTCACGTCAGACTTTCCCAAAGGCTTTTCTTATTCCCTCTCTTAAATTTTCCGACGTTGCTCTTAAGAGGCGGAACATAAAATTCATCTTTCGTATAGATCCAAAAGAAGAAATCGAGGGGATTAGATGTAGTGAACTTCGTGACCAGAAAACCCACTCCTTCCTCTCATACACCCACGCGGTATTTTACTGCCGCATGAAGAGCTGAGCTGCTGCGGACCACAGCTGAAATTACGTCACTTCTTTCTCATATTACACAACAAACAAGTGTAACTTTCAATTCTTTATGCCTTTTTTGTGATAAATACAGTTTTCAAACCCCCATGTCACTTGTATTTAGTCTGTATGTAGTCTAAAATAATAAGCGACGTTCTTTCCCTTGTTTTCATGGCACAGAGAGGGCGAGGCTAATTTCTTTTTCTGGCCCTTGATGTCGCACAAATTTTGATAACATAGTCCTTCATTCCATCGGCGCTAAGTTATAAGAATAAATTTGTGTCGGTTCTGTTTATTATTATTCTCTCTAATCGAAAAGAACCTGCAATATAATTGAATAAAGAAAGACCAACTTGATGTCACTTGTTTTATTATTTCTTTATTTAATGCTCAACATGTTTCGGATGTTAATACATCCATCCTCAGGAGCTTGCGACTTATTTGTTGAGTTATTTC
>Ga0123355_10005297_pt1 | contig 18840 bp, 17 predicted proteins | sample TergutEmb28metaG_3_FD_89872 | JGI IMG/M metagenome (GOLD analysis project Ga0123355, IMG submission 89872) | Embiratermes neotenicus P1 segment gut microbial communities from Petit-Saut dam, French Guiana - Emb289 P1 | ecosystem: Host-associated > Arthropoda: Insects > Digestive system > Gut ... | reverse complement strand
TTTGTATTGCTCTGCGGGTTGCCTCTGTCGTTTTGGCGCATCCGTGTAATATTTGTCCCATAGTTTTTTGTTCTCCTTTGGCAATTCATTTGCACCATTATAACATGGGACTAAACACCTAATCAAAACCTGTTGCTTCACACAAAATTTTGCAAATTACTTCCGTTTCCGCCAAGTCGGCGTACAGCGGCAAGCATAAAATTCCTGCGGCGACGTCTTCGGCGACAGGGGTGTTTCCCCGGTACTTTCCCTTGAAACATTCAAAGTCACTTGTGAGGGGATAAAAATATTTTCTGGCGATAATACCCTGAGATTTTAATAAATCCGCGACGCAATCACGGCTTTTTCCGAAAGTCGGAAGAATTTTCACCGGATAATATGCGTAATTTCTTTTCAATTCGCCGTCGATTGCACTCCCGATTGCGCGTTCGTTTTCATTTCCTTTTTCTTTTCCGATTAAAGAAAAAGTTTGCAGCCCCTCAACGCCGCATAAAATTTTGTCGTAACGTTCGGAAACTTTTTTTCGTTTTTCGATTTCCGCTTCGATGATTTCTAAATTGCATAATCCCATAGCCGCATGAAATTCGCTCATCTTGCCGTTTCCGCCGATGGAAATCACATCTGTTGCATCCGGATTAAATCCGAAATTTCTCTGACTTGCGAGCTTGCTTGACAACCCCTTGTCGGCGAACGCACAGCATCCGCCTTCAACGGTGTGAAATACTTTCGTGGCGTGAAACGAAAACATTGAGAGGTCGCCGAACTCCGCAATCGAGCGTCCGAGATAATTTACTCCGAACGCATGAGCGGCATCGTAAATAACTTTCAGGTTGTGCTTTTGCGCGATTTTTTCAATTGCGACAACATCGCAGGGAATTCCGTACACATGAACAGCCAAAATCGCGGATGTTTTTTCCGTGATGAGACTTTCGATTTTTGTCGCGTCGATGTTAAAAGTTTTTGCATCAATGTCGCAAAAAACGGGAGTCAGGCCGCTGCGAACAATTGCCTGCGTTGTTGATGCGAACGTAAACGGCGTGGTTATTACCTCGCCGGAGAGTTCGAGTGCCCGGATGCCCGCTTCAAGCGCGATGTGTCCGTTAGCAAAAAGTTGAACGTTGACGTTAAAAAATTTTTTTAATTTTTCGCTTAATTCTTCGTGCATTTTTCCGGAGTTTGTAAGCCATCGTGTTTCCCACAGCTCCGCGATTCGGTTGACGTATTTTTCAAACGGCGGCATTGACGAGCGCGTTACCGGAATCATTACGACATTTCCCCGGCAATACGCTCCAGATATTTTCCGTATTCCGAATTTTTCATGTCGGATGCAATGCGAATTAACTTGTCGGCGGTGATATATTTTTTCCGATACGCGATTTCTTCGATACACGCAACATACAGCCCTTGTCTGCGCTGAATAATAGAAACGTACTCCGTAGCTTCGAGAAGCCCGTCGAATGTTCCGGTATCCAACCACGCAATTCCGCGCCCCATGCTTATGACGCTCAACTGCTTGTTGTCGAGATACACTTGATTAACCGCTGTTATTTCGAGTTCGCCGCGAGCAGAGGGCGTAATATTTTTTGCGATTTCAACAACCTGATTATCGTAAAAATATAATCCCGGAATTGCGAAATTTGATTTCGGTTTGTCGGGCTTCTCCTCAACCGAAAGAACTTTGCCGCTTTTGTCGAACTCCACAACCCCGAATGATTTGGGATTTTGCACGGGATAGCCGAAAATAACAGCACCCTCGGTTTGTTCGCGCGCTTTTTCCAAAAGAGCGGAAAATTGTCCGCCGTAGAAAACGTTGTCGCCCAAAATTAAACACACGCTGTCGCCGCCGATGAATCCCGCACCTATGGTGAATGCCTCCGCAAGTCCGCGCGGTTTATCCTGCACCGCATATGAAAACGTCATCCCGATGCGCGAGCCGTCGCCTAATAATTCTTTGTAAGCGGGCAAATCGCGCATTGTTGAAATAATCAGAACCTCGCGAATACCGGCAAGCATCAGCACTGACAGCGGATAATAAATCATAGGTTTATCGTACACGGGCAAAATTTGCTTCGATACAGACAGCGTAAGCGGATGAAGTCTGCTTCCCGAACCCCCCGCCAATATAATTCCTTTCATACGCGCCTCCTTGTGAGAAATTTCTACCTTGCTAAAATATGCTCATATAAACCGGAAAATTTCCTGCACATGGTTTCCGTGTCCAAACCGGCTTCTGCGGCGTAATGTGTGCCGCGAGGTTTTTTTGCATTTTCGATTGCTGCGGTTGCCCATTCTTCTTCCGAATCCGGCGGGAGAAAAATAATATTGTCGCTGCATCGAACAATTTCCGGAACTTTATTCGAAACAACGCAACTTAACCCGCTGCACTGCGCCTCCACTGCCGCCAAGCTGAATCCTTCCGAGCGCGACGGCAGAAGAAAAACGTCAAACGCCTGATAGAATCGCTCAACATCTTCCCGAACGCCGGTGAATGTTATAAATTCCGCCAATCCGCGTTCCTGCGCGATGCCGAGAATTTGCTCCTTTAATTCTCCGTCGCCGACCAATACCAACCTGCACTCAACCCGGCTTTTCATTACCTGAAACACTTTTAACAAAAACCGATGATTTTTTAATCCGGCAAATCTTCCGACATGCCCCGCGCAAATTATTGATTCGTCCAAGCCGAGTTCATCGCGCATTTGTTTTCGAACGTCCGGGTTGAAGGTGAAACGCTCCACGTCAACACCGTTTTCGAAAACCTCGCAATCTGAGCCGAAAGCATTTTTTCCGGCCTGCGGCGAAACGGCTATTTTGTCCGTTGCGGCGGAAAGCGCGGTTCGCGTTAAAATTTTATTTCGCACGCGCTTCGTTATTGTGTCTGCGCCCGACGCGCTGTGTGCATGGATTATTCGCCCGTTTACGTTTTGCCGTTCGGCTTCCTTCAAATAGATGAAGGCAGAGTTTAATAAATGCCCGTGAACGATTGAATAATCTTTTTCTTCAAGCAAGCGGGAAAATTGTTTCGAAAATTTTTTGCCGAAGGATTCTTTAATATGCGGAAGTTTGTACACCGTTCCGATTATTTTTTTTTCCATTTCTTCATTGCATTCGCCGTAAACAACAACGTCTTGCGCGATTGTTTTTATTCCGGATTCGATGCCGGAAACGCAGGCGACAATATTTGCCACACCGCTGTCCGGCGACAAAATATCAAGCACATGCAAAACCCGTTTATCAGCCAATATAAGCACCCGTCTCGTAATCGCGACATACATATTCCGGCCTGCCCGTTCTGATAACCTTGCCTTTATCCAGCACAATCGCGCGCGTACACATGCTTTTTATTGTTGCGATTGTGTGCGATACCATCAAAACCGTTGTTCCGTGTGATAACAAATCGCTCATCCTTTTTTCGCATTTTTTCATAAACAGATGGTCGCCTACGCCCAAAATTTCATCCACGATTAAAATATCGGGTTCAACCTGCGTTGCTACCGCAAATCCCAATCGCGCAAACATTCCCGACGAAAAATTTTTCATCGGCACATTTTCAAATTCCCATAATTCCGCAAAGTCCATGATGTCTTTGTACAGCGTGTTCATGTGCGCCGGCGAATGCCCGAACATTGCACCGTTCATGTAAACGTTTTCTCGCGCCGAAAATTCCGGGTCGAAGCCTGCGCCGAGTTCCAACAGCGGAGATACCGCGCCTCTTACGGTTACGCTGCCTTTCGTGGGCTTGAAAACACCCGCAACAAGTTTCAGCAGCGTCGATTTTCCCGAGCCGTTAAGCCCGAGTACGCCGATTACTTCGCCCTTTTTAATTTCGATATTTACATCCCGCAACGCCCAAAATTCATCGAAATGCAATTGACGCTTGATGGCTTTTACCGCGTATTCTTTTAATCCCATAACCTTGTCTCGGCTGAGATTAAACATCATGGATGCATTTTTTATTGAAATCACCGCGTTTTCCATAGTCGCCCCTATAAATACAAAATATATTTGTCTTGCTGTGCCATTTTTACGTACACTCCAACGCCGAGTGCCGCAAGCGCGAACCCGATACATATGATATTCGCCCACAAACCCGGCACGTTTCCGTACAATGCGACATCGCGAAAATACGTTACGAAATGAAACATCGGATTAAGATGAATGAGGTGATATACTCGCGCCGGCAAAATTGCCACCGGCCAGAATATCGGGGTCATAAACATTAAGAGGGTTGTTAAAATTCCGTAAATATAGCTGACGTCGCGAAAAAAAACCGCCATCGCCGACAAAAACATTCCGACGCCCATCGAAAAAACAACGATGTAAATAATCGGAAGCGGAATCAGGAGCATCGTGATGTGCGAAGGTGCGCGCAAAATAAAAAACACAATCATAAAAGCCAACAACGAGAAGCCCAAATTCACCAACGACGACAACACGCGAGAAGTCGGAAACAAATATTTCGGAACGTACACTTTTTTAATTGTGCTTGCGCCGTTAATGATTGAACTCATCGCGAGCGTGGTTGATTCGCTGAAAAAATTAAAAATCAACTGCCCGCTCAACAAATACAGCGGAAAATATTCTATGTCGAACTCAAAAACCGTCGAAAATACCATCGTAAGAACCAACATCGTAAGAAGCGGGTTAAGCAACGACCACAAAACCCCCAACACACTGCGCCGATACCGCGTAACGAAATCGCGTTTTATCATCAACAGCAACAAATGCCGAAATCGCTTGAATCCGGCAAAATGCTCGGCAATGTAGGCTCGCTTGCTTACGGCAATCAAAAAAGCCGTAAATAACGCCGCAACCGTAAACGCAATGAACGCATTATAAAAAATCAGCATATAAATATTTCCCGGTCGCTGCCCGCCCACTTCAACCGGAAGATAGTGCCAAAAAATAATGAACAACATGCCGGTTACAAGCAGTAACACTCCGGCAAAATACTTTTTTGATTTTTCCATAAAAAAATCTCCATAAAATGTCTATGGAGATTATTATTACCGGTTGAGTGTGTTGGTATTCAGATGCCGTTAAAGCCCCCCTCTCCCGGCATCCGGATTTAGCCGAGTCGGTCGAACCGGCTTCGAGGGAATGCGTTGCCGCTAATTCTTTTCCCCGGCGTTCATTGCGCGCTTGGCGCGTATTTTGCGCCGCTTCGAAATACTGTGCAACGCATATCGAAGCGTAAAAAATGCCGACCGTATCCGACCGTATCCGGCAGTCCTGTACGCGCTGAATGTCATTTTCGCCGAAGCGAGTCGCCCGGCAGATTTTGAATTTTCGCTCATGCGATACATCAAAAGCGGCTCGTTAAGCCCACGAGCCTGCCCCGCCTTTTTAACAATTTGCAACCACACGGCGTAATCTTCGTGCATAAAGCCGGGCGGAAACGGAATCATGCAATCGCGCCGCACCATCACCGACGAGCAGGACATTATATTTCGGCGACGCAATGCTCGGTACGAAAATTTGTCTTCGGCCGGCAAAACATACGCATACGGTCGCCCCGCTGCATTTATATAAGAAGTTGCCGTAAATGAAATTTCCGCGCCGGTTTCCAGCATGAAGCGCAGTTGCTTCTCCAACTTGCTTTCGTGCCATAAATCATCGCTGTCCAAAAACGCCAAATATTCGCCTGTTGCTTGGCGAATTCCCGCGTTTCGCGCAGAAGCAACGCCCTTGTTCACTTTACCTGCAAATACGCGAATCCTGTCGTCAAATTCGGCAAAGGCGTTGGCAATTTCGAGGGTTTTGTCAGTTGATGCGTCGTCGATGACAAGCAGTTCCCAATCCTCATATGTTTGCGCAATAACAGACCCTATGCTTTCGCGAATCGTCGCTTCGGCTCGGTACGCCGGCATAATAATACTGATTTTATTCATGCTTATCACAGCGAAAACCCCGATACCCCGGCAAAAATATGGTCGGGCGCGGGGTTCAAATCGCCGGAAATTCGAGAGCTTGTAAGCAAAGCGGAATGCTTAAACCCAAGCCCGATAACGGGAAGCTGCTCGGCAAAACTTTCTTGCAGGCGGCTCATTGCCGAAGCGTAGGCGTACTCGGATGACGCAATCGTAAGTGTACTGTAGACCGCCGCGAGTTCGGAATCGTACATAAAAAAGTCGCCCGACGTAAAGAAAAATCGCACGTCCGGCGCGAAAGGCAGTTCAATTCCTCCGACAAAAAGGTCGAAATCATGGGCGGAAATTCGTGCAAAATATTCGTCGGCGGGTACAATTTCCGCAACAGCAGGAAAATTAACGGCACTTAAACTTTCCGCAAGACGCTCCGCAATGGCGGTGCGTTGCGGATTTTCTGCGTTTGCTAAAATAACAATCGGCGCGGGAGTGCGAACCGTTCCCAACAATGCCGCCGCTCTGGCCGGGTCATAAACGGGCGTGTAAATTTCGTCGCAGGTTGCCCAATGCAACGGATGAAGCGGGGTTATCGACCTCACCGCGTATGACAAATACACCGACGCAACAGCTTCGTCGGCGTTAAACGCATGAGCAATTGCGCGACGGGTTGTTATGTCGTGAAAAATATTTCTTCGGAAATTAAATCCGACAAACTCAAAATACATAGCCGGCACGGTTTGATACTCCGTCGGTACGCCGCGCCGGCGCGTCCATTCCGTAAGGGGCATGTGAAGCGCGTCGATTCGCCCGCGTTCGAACGCGGCAAAATCCGTTTCGGCGTTGGGCAAAAAAATAATTTCCGCCGAACGAATGTTTCCGAAATTATGCGGGTTGCGACGCAAATTTATGCCGTGCATGTTTTGCGATTCGAACGCAAAAACGCCGCTTGTCGGCGGAAAACCGGGCTGCGGCGATTCAAAAAAATGCCTCGGAATAACGGAAAACGTAAGCGAATACGTTGCCGTAACCGAGGCGCGTTCAAAAATAATCCGAACCGTTCGTGTGTCGATTCGCACCGCATCAATGATGTTCTCATCGTTCAAAAATTCGAGAGAAAAAATTACGTCGTCGGACGTAACCGGCAGCCCGTCGCTCCAAACCGCACCCTCGCGAATTGTGGCATAAACGCTTTGAAAATCCGACGCAAATTCCAATTCCGCCAAATTGCCGACAACGCGAAACTCGTCGTCCAAAACGGCAAGCGGCTCAAAAAGAATTCGCAAAATCCGCGCCACCGTTACATCTCGATTCACGAGAGGATTAAGCGTTGCGGGCGGACGCATATGCAAACGAAGAACGCCGTCGGTATCGGCAAGCGCACGGACTTCCGCCGGTGCCGGAAGCTCGATAAAATCGACCGCCTCCGGCGCACCGACAAGATTTCGCGGCAATGTTGACGCCGTTGCGGGCGGATTCACCCCCCACCCTCTCACGCGCAAAATTACATCGTAAATGCGCTGAATTTGACGCACGCGCTCTACATAATTTGCCGTTTCGCGAAAGGGAATGCTGTCCAAAGTTTCGCCGTCGCGCGAAAGCTCCGGATTCGCAAGCCAACCGCTCACGTTGCCCTGCCCCGCATTGTATGCCGCAAGCGCGACATCAACGCATCCGAACCGGTCTGCGAGCCGGTTCAGATAAAAACTTCCCATCGCGATATTTATTTCCGGATTCCAAACATCCTCCGGGCGAAAATACTCCAAGCCCATTTGCGACGCAATATCCGCCGCAGTGGAAGGCATAAGCTGCATCAATCCCTGCGCGCCCGCGTGAGATTCCGCGCCTTCACGAAAGCTGCTTTCCGCCATAATTACAGCTAAAATAAGCGACGACTCCAAGTCCCCCGCATGTTCGCGAATAATATCCGTATGCCGCACCGGGTAACGCATGTTAATTGCCATAACCCCGGCGGTGATAATCAAAAGCAAAACCAAAACTGCGATAAAAAATTTTTTCATTTCAGCTCCAGCATCTCCGTTCCGTTCCAACCGTTTCGTTTGAGCGACATTGCCTTGAGTGCGATTTCTATGTTCGAGCGAAGCGCGATTGAACTGCCGCTGTTTTCTATAATGATGTTTGCATGTTCCCGTAAAGCGTCGTCGCCGGTTCGCGCCTGCAAGCGACGTTTCGCGGCGGCTTCGTCGATGCCGTCACGCGCAATTATTCTTGCGATTCGCACATCGTCGGTCGCGATAATAAGCCATACGCTGTCGCACATTGTATGCATGTTCGACTCAATCAAAAGCGGCGCGTCGATTACGGCAAATGTATATCCCGGCGGCGTTATATCAACGATTTCCCGCGTACGCTCAATCACCCTCGGATGAATGATTCGTTCCAATTTTTCGCGCTCCGCTTTATCGGCAAAAACTCTCGCGCCAAGCAACCGCCGATTGATTTCGCCTTTTTCGTTCAAAATTTCTTTGCCGAAAACTTTTACAATTTCGGCATACGATGCCTCGTTTTTCGCCATAGCCTCGTGCGCCAATTTGTCGGCGTGAATCACAAATCCGCCGCGCTTTGCCAAAAGCGACGCAACCGTACTTGTTCCGCTTCCGGTAATCCCCGTTACACCGATTGTCACGTTGTCAGACTTCATACCAACTCGACCCCACATTCACATCCGCCACAAGCGGCAGGTCAAGCTCCGCCGCACGTTCCATTTCTTCCTTCAGTATATGCGACGCGCCGGCGATTTCGTCTTCCGGCACTTCAAGCAGAAGCTCGTCATGTACCTGCAAAATAATTTTAGCCGAAAACCCTTCCGCTTTCAAACGCGCCGCAACATTCAGCATCGCAATTTTTATTATATCGGCGGCTGTGCCTTGCAGCGGCATATTCATCGCAACGCGCTCGCCGAACGAACGAGTATTAAAATTCGACGAACGAAGCTCCGGCAAAGCGCGCCGGCGATTGTACAACGTAGAAACATAACCGTCGGATTTTGCTCGGGCGATGGTTTCATCCAAATATTTTTTCACGCCCGGATATTTTTCAAAATATCCGGCGATATATTTTTCTGCCTCCTTCGGCGAAATCTTTAAATCTTCGCCCAATCCGAACGCGCTGATTCCGTAAATTATTCCGAAGTTTACCGCCTTTGCATTGCTTCGCTGTTCATCCGTGACGTCCTCCGGCGCAACGTCGAAAACCTGCGACGCCGTAAGCGTGTGAATATCCGCGCCTTCGCGAAACGCGCGAACAAGCAACTCATCGCCGGACATATGCGCCAAAAGCCGCAACTCAATTTGGCTGTAATCCGCCGCGATAAACACGCAACCCTCCTCCGGCACAAATGCGCGCCGCAGTTCGCGCCCGAGAGATTTCCGCACGGGAATATTTTGCAAATTCGGCTCCGCGCTCGAAAGTCGCCCCGTAGCCGTAAGTGCCTGATGAAACGTAGAATGAATCCGCGAAGTCGCGGGCTTAATAAGCGGCAACATGCCGTCAACGTAGGTCGATTTTAATTTCGTGTGCGCCCGATACTCAAGAACAAGCGGAACAATCATGTGACTGTGCTGTATCCGCTCCAAAACATCGGCGGCGGTGGAATATCCCGTTTGCGTTTTTTTTCCGCCCCGAAGCCCCAATTTTGTAAAAAGTATCTCTCCGAGCTGCGCCGGCGAATTTATATTAAATTCCTCGCCCGCAAGCTCGTGAATTAAACCTGTAAGCGCGGCAATTTTTTTATCAAGCTCCGCACCGATAGACTCTAAGACGCTTTTGCTTACCTTAATTCCCGTTGCTTCCGTTTCCGCAAGCAAAAACGCCAACGGAAGTTCGATTTCGCAAAAAAGTTTTTCCTGCGAACGCTCCGCCAATATTTTTTTCATAAGCGGCTCTACACGAATAATAATATTCGCCGCACCCGCCGCAAATTCCGCCGCAACACTTTCCTCAAGCCCGGCGACAGTTTTGCGGTCTTTTGCGCGCTTGCCCTTGTTGTCCAAAATTTCTTCGAGGGTCGGCGTAACTTCATTTAAATAAGTAAGAGCGATGTCGGCCGGAGTTTTTGCAGGACTGAGCCCGTCCGACACGTAGGCCGCAAGCGATGCATCAAACACGATATTTTGCGGAACGATTCCGTACTTGCGAAAATTTCCGATTTCGCTTTTGGCATCGAAAACATATTTTGCCGACGCGCCTTCAAACCACGGCTTTGCCGCCGCAAGAAGCTCAGCTTCGGTAAGTTCGCCGTCGAAGCCGCCGAGCGTAAGCTCTCCGCCTATATGAAAATATACCGACCGGTTTGCGGCAATTGCAAGCCCCACGAAAAAATCCTCATCACGCAGCGGGAAAAATGCAGCCGGCTCACCGGATGTTATTAACTGTTCAAAAAATTCTTTCGCGCCCTCGGGGGATTTTATAATTTCGTATTCTGCGGAATTGTATTTCACGTCGTCCGTGCGAAGCGGGGATTCCGTTTCATCGTCGAGGGACGCGCTGTGTCGGGTTGCATCGGACAGCAGTTCGGCATCGGCGTGAGGGGATGAAAGCCCGGCTTCATTGCCGGGATTTTGATGAGCAACGCCCCCCGCGTTTTCGGCCGCCTTTGCGATACCGGTCGTAACTTCAAATTTTTTGTACAGGCTCTTCAGTTCAAGCCGCCGAACCTCAGCGCGAGAATCGTCGTTGAAAAAATGTTGCGAATCGGGCAGAAGAAGGTCCGCAGGTGCATCGAGGGCGATTGCGGCAAGCGCGCGCGAAAGCCGAGCCTGCTCGTGAAACGACGCAAGATTTTCAGCAGCTTTTTTCGGCTTGATTTCGGCGGCGTTGACGATTGCGTTTTCAAGCGTGCCGTATTTGGCAATAATTTTTGTGGCGGTAACTTCGCCGATGCCGGGTACGCCGGGAATATTGTCGGAAGCGTCGCCCATCAGAGCCTTTACGTCAATAAATTCGGAGGGCGTTACCCCGTATCGCGCCAAAACTTCGGCAGCGGTGTAATCTTCCACCTCGGTTTTGCCGGCTTTTGTTTTGGGTATTCGAATTTTAATTTCGTCGGATGCAAGTTGCAGCATATCGCGGTCACCCGTGATTATTACCGGCGAAATCCCCTGCCCCGCCGCCTTTACGGCAAGCGTACCCAAAACGTCGTCAGCCTCAAACCCGGCGCACTGCGCAAGCGTCACGCCCATTTTTTCCAAAAGCCCTTTAAGCGGAGCAACTTGCGCCCTGAGTTCGTCCGGCATACCCTTGCGAGTTCCTTTGTACGCACCGTACATTTCGTGGCGAAACGTCGGCACGGGCAGGTCAAACGCAACGGTAACGAAATCCGGACGCTCCTCATCAACAAATCGGAAAAAGATATTCAAAAACCCGTAAATTGCATTGGTAAACTCGCCCGCACTGTTTGTAAGTGGCGGAAGCGCGTAAAACGCACGATTCATTATACTGAACCCGTCGAAAAGCAAAATCTTCACAAAAACTTTCCTTTCATTTTCAAGCGAAAATGCTTATATTCCTTCAATTTCCAGTGTATCACAGGAAAAATTTTTTAGCAAAATTCCCGGGACACAATACAGGCTTCCCGCATAGAATGACAAAAAAGACTATAGCAATTCCGTATTGCTCTGTTGAGGAAAATTTGCCATGACATCCGCAGAATTTGAAACAGCCGCAGTTGAACTTTTAAAAAACAGGTCGAATGTTCATCACGTAGTTTTCGGCGAAAGTTGCCTCGGGCGTCCGCTTTCGGCGTTCGTAATCGGCGAGGGCGCGAAGTCTGTTTTAATTAACGCTGCGCATCACGCAAACGAATGGATAACAACTCCGTTGCTTTTTCGATTTATGGAAGAAATCGCGGAAGAATCGTTAAAAAATCCCGAGCTTTTGAAAAATGTAATGCTGCATTTTATTCCGCTCGTAAACCCCGACGGCGCAGACTTGGTGATACATTCGGGCGGGCGTTTTAACGGGTGGAAAGCAAACATTTGCGGGGTGGATTTAAATTCGAATTATCCGGCAAATTGGCACAAGGCTCGCGAGCATAAATTTTCGCGCGGGTACACCAAACCCGGCGCGCGTGATTTTGTGGGCGAAAAGGCTCTTTCCGAGCCGGAATCCTGCGCAATGGCGGCATACACCACGTTTTTTGACATCGACATAACCGTTTCTTTGCACACTCAAGGCGAAGAAATTTATCACAAATACATGGATTTCAATCCGCCGGGAGCGGATGATTTGGCGCGACGTTTTGCCGCCGCAAGCGGTTACGCACTTACGAATGTTCCGGATGAATCCTCGCACGGCGGGTATCGCGACTGGTTTATTTCGAAATTTAACCGACCGGGGTTTACAATCGAGTGCGGCTTGGGAGAAAGTCCGCTTCCGTTATCGCAATTTGACGATATATACGTAAAAGTTTCCGCGCTCTTGCGCGAATTGTTCGCGGACACGCACGAAAACGCAAACGCGCGCATATGATACAGCAACTTGGTTTTGCGTAGCCTCAAACTTCGTCGGAAACCGGGCTGAAGCCCCCGGTCTCCGCCTCGTTTTCGGACAACGCAAAATCAAATTGCTCAACAGCAAGAATTTTATGGGAGGTCGCGCATGGAAATAAGCGCAATGGATTTTCAGCACAAAACATCGGTGGTGAGCCGACGCCAGTTTGACGACCACGTTACACTGTACAAAGGTTATGTAAATATGACAAACGAAACCGATAAAACTCTCGCCACACAACCGGAATACGAAACGGCAAGCGCAACGGGCGGGCATTTTCGCGGTTGGAAGGAAACCGAAACGTATACAATCAACGGCGTAATTTTGCACGAGATGTATTTTGAAAACTTGGGAAGCCAAAAGTCTGCGCCCGGAGCAAAAATGCAAAATATTTTCAACAAATATTTCGGCGGCTTTGACAAGTGGAAAGAAGATTTTATCGCAACGGCAACATCTGCGCGGGGATGGTGCATTTTAGTATTCGAACCGCGCACCGCAACGTATCGCAACATAGTGCTTGATTTGCATAACGAAGGTCAAATTATGTCGGCGTCGCCTCTGATTGTTTTAGATATGTACGAACACGCTTATTTCCTCGACTACGGAACAGACAAAGCCACCTATATCAACCGCTTTTTGACAAATTATCCGTGGGACGCGGTCGAAACCCGCGCGATGTAACGCAAGTTCTCAGAGGCTTCGCCCTCGAACCCCCGCTTTTTGAAGGGTGGCGCGGGAAGCATTCGTTTCGCTCGTTGCGCCCTTTAAAAGCAGGGCAAAAACTCGAAAATCGCGCATATCAGCAGCAGTGAGCGAAACGAACGCTTCCCGCTGCTCCGCGCGATTTTTTACTGTCGAACTTTTTTCTGCGACAGCCTGCTCCGACTGCATAAAGCCCACGTTTCAAATTTTCAATAAATCTGTTACAATCGCGAAAATTAAATTTGCAGGAGGCAACGTCCATGACTCCCACCGAGAAAAAACATTCACCGCATTGGCAAATTATTGTCGCGGCGGCAATCAGCATACTTGCCGCACTCAGCGTACCGACGCTTTTTCTTCCGTTTATTTTAATTCCGGCGGCATTTGCCTTTCCGCTGATTATCGACCGACCGAAATTGCTGTTCATTCCGAGCGGCGTTGCTCTTGCAACAATTGCTGTACTCGCGCTTGTTTTGCAGAGCTTTAACCTTGATATACTCGTATTTTTTTTCATTTTGGCGGCAATACCGGCCGCGTTCGGAATGGCGGCGGGATGGCTTATTCGATTTTTTCGCACTCGCTCAACGAAAGTAAAAATTCTTTCGATTGCGGTCGGAGGAATTATTTTGCTCGTGCCGTTTTTGTTTGTCGCGGAAATTTTCACCGGAATTTTTCGTATGCCGATGGTGGCTTTGCGCGTTAATGCATATGTAGCTCGGCATTACGCCGATTTTGATTTAGCCGTCGGGCGTCCGAGCTACAGTTTTAAAAACGGCGACTTCAGTGTGCAAGTGCGCGATAGCAATAATCCGGATGTTTCATTTCTCATCCGGTATCACAACGGCGAAATTAACGACGGGTTCACGCAGGGTAATTTTTGGGCGGCAACGATTAACAACATGCTTGCGCCGCTTTTGGAGCAAGAGTTCGGCGATGAGCTTCGCAGCTTTACGTCCTCGGTGAGCGGTGTGCAGGCAGGGCAGAAATTTGACTTGAATGCGGACGTTGAAAAAACCGCCCGCATCAGCGTCAACGCGGAAAGCCTGTGCGCCGACGTACTCGCCGCGAAAATTACACGTTATCACGAATTTATTTCGCAAAACGGCATCAACTTCGATGTGTATGTCGTAACTTTTCGATATTGCAACAACGAACGCCCCACGCAAATCAGTGTGCCTCGCGAGTTCATAAATAACGACTTGCCCGCACTGATTGAATACGCGCAAAACAACCGCAACGAACACGGCACATTTTTCGACAGAGAAACGCGCTTCCGCTACGGTCGCGGGTAAGGCAAACGTGCGCTATTCCTCGTGTCCGTCGATGTATCCGAGCCGATGCAACAGCCACAAAAACGGCTCGTCAACACGAACGGGCGCGAAAGATGCGACGCGACCGCCTTCCGGTTTTGTACCTAAAGCGGACACGGCAAAAAATCCGAGGTCGGCGAAGCGGCGTTTAAGAGCGTTGCGAAAATTCGGGTCAATTTCGGCGATAAAATCTTCGGTTTCATCGTTAATTTCAAAAAATTCGGTCAGGTTGAAAAAGCCGCTGTGAGTGAAACTGCGAAAAAACGGGCTTCCGTCGCGTACATATTCGCCGTCAATTGTGAGGGCTTCAAGCAGGTCTGTTTTCGTAAGAACAACGGCCGTCGGAATATCACTTACTCCCCCACCCTGCTTGTAAATGTAATCTTCCACAAGCCCGCTTAAAACGTCGGCGGGTTCGTCGTAGAAAAGCTCGTGTTCCAGCAAATTTTTAAGTTGAATTTTTTTTCCCACACTGCGAAATTGCAACGGGTCAACAAGAAATAAAATTCCGCTCGAATTGCGAATATTTGCAGCGTAAATATCCATGTAATCGGTGTCAACCATGCCTTCTCCGGCAACATCGAAGAAGGCTATGTTAATTTCCGGCTTGCTTTCGTCGGCAAAAGAAAATGTAAAAATAAACGGTTCCTGCTGTTTTTCTTTTTGCGTCGGGTCGAGAAGCATTCCGTATTCAATCAGCGGATTTTCGTATTCTTCCTTAAACTTTCGCCCGGTTTCGTTGTTAATCGGCGTGCAGAAAATCGGAAAATTTCGCGGGGTGATTGTTTTCAGCGTGTGAATAAGGCTTGTTAAGTACACCGATTTCCCCGATTGCGACGCGCCCACAACAGAAATAATTGTACTCGGGGCGAAGCCCGCGCTTTGCGGAATATCATTATGACAAAACGGGCAAATTCGGCGGGCGGTGATATTGCCGTAGTCGTCCTTCAGCGACGACAGAACCCCGCGATGAAAACCTTTGTTCACCTCGGCAAAATTATCCGGGTCGAGGGCGACGGGAAGTTCGCCCGCCGTATCCATGTGGAATCTTGCGCGATACTCGTCCAACACGTCGTCGTACCGCGCAAAATACCCCTCCGCATCAAGAGCGTCGAGAGCGCGAAACATCACCCTGTCGTGGGCAAAATTTCGAAAACAATACAGGCAAACGATTTCATGCGCAGTGTCTGCTTTTGCTCGCTCGATGGCGAGCTTTTTTCGTTTGAACAATCCCATTGAAAAAACTCCTTTATTGACTTCTTGCATAACTTCAAAATTTTCGGTGAGGGATTGCGCGGCTTGCCGCGCACCCCCCGAAACGAAAATTACAGTTGCGCAAGAAGTCTATTTTATTTTGTACAGTTCCGAATTTTCGTCGCGAATAAAAAATCGCGGACTTTCGCCGGTTGTAATTATGCGCGTAAGCGGCGTTTTTGCCTTTAACGGCTCAGAAAAACCGCATCCGTCCGCATAACAAATTATATCCTCCGGCACGTCATGTTCCGCAAAAAAAATTATCTCAAAATTTTTGAACTTTTGCCACGGAAATAAAAATTTTTCGCGCACGGAAATATTTATTTCCGTTTGGTGCGTGAACGAAATTTGATTTTCTCCGATGCAATATGTAAAGCGACCGGGTTTTTTAGGCACAACATACCCGCCGCGTTGTTTGTATTCCTGCAATGTGTACAGCTTGCCGGACGCGCCGTTTTCGCAAACCGTAACGGTTTCTTCGCCGACCGCCCAACTCCATGTTAAACGAATATTTTTGCCCTCGTCGTAATATTTCATTTTCGCCGCCCCCTTTGTACATTTTATCATAAGGGGCGGCGAAATATGAAAAACCGAAGATTAGCCGGCTTTCAACTCCAATCGAAGCCTGTCCGCAATAAGCGCGATAAATTCGCTGTTTGTGGGTTTGCCTTTGTGATTGGAAATTGTGTATCCGAAAAGCGAATCTATGACTTCAACTTTGCCGCGACTCCACGCAACTTCGATTGCGTGACGAATTGCGCGTTCAACACGAGAAGGCGTGGTATTGCATTTGCGCGCAATTGTAGGGTACAGCTCCTTTGTAATGTAGTTGAGAATATCGAGGTCGTTTACCGCCATCATTATCGCTTCGCGCATATAATGATACCCGCGAATATGCGCCGGCACTCCGATTTCATGCAAAATTCCCGTAATTTTCGTTTCGAGGTTCACCTCCTTATTTTGGCGGCTTCTTGCGCCGACTCCTTTCTGTATGGGAGATTTAAGCTGCTCTTTGAGTTGGCGAATCCGTGTAACCAGCGCATCCAAATCGAACGGCTTGGCTATGTAATACTCTGCGCCAAGCTCGATTGCTTTCTGCGTAATTTTATCCTGCGTGATTGCGGAAAGGATAATGCAAATAGGACCCGGCTCTTCCGCCAAATTTAATTTTTCCAAAACCCCGAGCCCGTCCAATTTAGGCATAACGCCGTCGATTATTGCAACGTCGGGCTTTAATGTTTGAATTTTTTTATACGCCTCCATTCCGTCATATGCAACACCAACAACCTCCATATCGGGCTGTTTGCTGAAATAGTTTACAATTGCGTCGCAAAATTCCTTGTTGTCGTCTGCCATCAAGATACTCATTTTTTTGTCATCCATTAACAATTCCTCCTGTTATTTAAACCGCCATTTATTTCCAACTTTTGCTATTGTATCAGACAATTTTTGGAAGTCAACATTTTTCGCATAACAAAATTTAGACTTTTGTAACGGCGTTCGACAGCATTCAGTTTCGAATATCTCTTTTCCGGCAGGCGAAGACTTTATAATATTCGCAAAACATGGTACATATATATGGAGGGATGCACCCAAATGAACGAGGGGAGATAATTATGGAAAAATCCGCAAAACAAAGTTTTTTAAGCGGCATGTTTTTAGGAAGTCTTGTAACGGCGATGATTATGCTTATCGGCGTTGCGGCAATTACGGTTTATGCGCGGCAAAGCCGTTGGAACGGCGTTGACCCTAACACGAAAATTATTGAAATTTACAGTCTGCTTAACAGGTTTTCGATTGTGCCGTTCGACAAGGACGTTATGCTTGAAAATATGTACCGAGGCTTTCTTGACGGCGTTGACGACCCGTATACCCAATATCTCGACGCAGAGGCAATCGCGGCGTTTCGCGCGCGAATTTCCGGAACTTTCGTCGGTATCGGAATAACTCTTTCGTCCGAAGCCGACGACCCCTATGTAACGGTTTCGAGTACATTCCGGGGCGCACCGGCGGAAAATGCCGGCGTTTTACCCGGCGACAGAATTTTGCGCGTAGACGGTAACGACGTTGCCGGGCGCACACGCGAAGACGTCGTTGGCATGATAACCGGGCCGGAAGGTACGCCCGTTACAATTTCCTTTTTTCGCGAATACGAAAACAAGCGTTTCGATGTTGAAATCACCCGCGCGCGAATCGAAGTTCCGAAAGTTTTTCACGAAATGATGTACACAGATTCCGGCGCGGTCGGCTACATTCGCATCGAGGGCTTCGACGAAGTTACGTCCGGGCAATTTTACGACGCCCTTTCCGAACTTTACGCCGACGGCATGAACGGACTGGTTCTTGATTTGCGTAATAACCCCGGCGGTTCGCTGTGCGTTGTAAACGAAATTACCGACAGGCTCATACCCGAAGGCATCATAACCTTCACCATTGATGCGCAGGGTCGCCGCGAATATCATTACTCCGGCCCCGATAATCTCGGCTTGCCTCTCGTTCTTCTTGTAAACGGGCGCAGCGCAAGCGCGTCGGAAATTTTAAGCGGCGCGGTTCGCGATACCGAAATCGGAACAATCGTCGGCACACGAACTTTCGGCAAGGGCGTTGTTCAAAATGTAATCAACCTTTCCGACGGTACGGCCGTAAAGCTGACTGTTCAAACCTATCACACGCCTTTGGGCGAATGCATTCACGGCGTCGGCATCGAGCCGCACATTGTCGTTGAAATGTCGGAAGATTTAAGCCGCCGCATCGGTCGATTAGCCCCCGGCGAAGACGTACAGCTTCAAGTGGCGTTGGAGGTTATTGCGGGCAAGTTTTGACGCCGGGGACACATGCGATTTGCCACACATTCCCCCGAAGCCGTTTTCCTGTGCAATAAAAAAACCGCGTGAATGCGCGGTTTTTTTGTGTTTTCGGGGCTATACGATTCCAGGAAAATTTCCAGGAAAAATTCCTGGAACGGTTCTTAAGACATTGTATTCAGCTTACGATATACTTGCTTTGCAACCGAGAAATTACGCAGTCGCTTTCATGCCAAAGGACGTTGTTTGCCATCTCAGGAAGGGGTTCGCCCTGAAACTGACCGCACCGCTCCGTGCCGAAGCCGCTGTATAACGGTTGCATGTAACACCATGTACCACCTGCAACACCACGTACCGCCCGCAACACCAGTACCACCCGCCGCAGTATATGGAAGG
>Ga0123355_10005296_pt1 | contig 18841 bp, 15 predicted proteins | sample TergutEmb28metaG_3_FD_89872 | JGI IMG/M metagenome (GOLD analysis project Ga0123355, IMG submission 89872) | Embiratermes neotenicus P1 segment gut microbial communities from Petit-Saut dam, French Guiana - Emb289 P1 | ecosystem: Host-associated > Arthropoda: Insects > Digestive system > Gut ... | reverse complement strand
GTTTTTTTTATTATTTTTTTTTTTGTCTTTTTTTATTTTCCCCCCCCCCCTTTTTTTCCCTTGGCTGATTTCGTCATTCAGTTACCTTTAAGTAATTTTTTTTTTTTGCTTACATAGGTGGGAATTTTCTTGGTTCAGTTACTGTCATTTGACTTATTTTTCGCTTCAGCGGCGTTCACCTACAATACTTTCCCGTCCGAAGGCTGTCTACTGTGGTACCTACAGTTTACTAACTTATTTCGGTTCCTCAGAAAGTAGAAAGAACTTTTTAAAAAAGGTAACGTGAAGTAGTATTACCCGACCACGGATTTTACCACGTATTGGACACGTGCAGGTTATCTGGGTCGCCATACAGCTACGAGAGAACGTCCTATGCATTCATAACGCCTTACAGTTAGTTGAAAGATGGCTGCCCCACTGGAAACCTGATCAAACGTCAGAGTACGCAGGTCATATGTTAAAGTAACGCAGTGTTTTTGGATATTATCATGTGCAGGGTGTCGCAACAGTGGAAGTTCATTACCACTTTCAGGAGATATACGGATCACGCGGACGATCACAGAAACAGGTGTTAAAATGTAAATTTGAATCAACCCCGACTCATAGGCTTATTATTATTATTCTGTAGTAGTATTACGTAGTAGCAGTAGTAACAGTACATATCCCGGTGGCCGCGCGGTCTAAGACTTGGGTTTGCGGCCGCTTGCTTGCTAAAATTGCGGGTTCGAATCCCGCCGGGGGCATGGATGTCTGCCTCTTATGAGTGTAGTGTGTTATGTAGAAGTCTCTGCGTCGGACTGATCACTATTTCAGAGGAGTCCTACCGAGTGTGTTGTGTCTGAGTGTGATCTCGAAACCTCGACAAGGAGGCCTAGACCCACTAAGACTGTTGAACCATAAAATAGTAGTAGTAGTAGTAGTAGTGTAATTCGTTTCTGATTTCCATCGTGATCTGTGGTCGTAGATTGTCAGTATTCTGTACTTATCGGTTATGTAGAGGGTAGCTGCTGATTGGGCACAGTGAAACCGATATTGGACGATCAACAGAAAAAGGAGGTTTCAGCAGATACAGAATGACACTGGAACGGACCAATCGGGTCTAGACCTAAATTAGTTAATTATGATAAAACTGACATTTCTATCGTATTTTGGTTCCAATAACATGCTACTTTTTTCTTATATTCATTTGTGTAGTTATCTGTCAGTTGATGTGTATAGAGTATATGCTGTCGTGAACTGTGTTGGCAGTAGCAACACTGTTCGTCAGATTAACATGATCCCCAGACTGTTCCAAAACTTGACTTGGGCTCGGTGTAGCGCAGAAAGCAGCCGACCACAACTCTCGAAAGGAGCCGAAAAAATCGCGACTTGGGTTTGTCCACTGGCTGCATTCCAAGTGACAGATCGTATATTCAGACGGCGGTTGGACTACGAACTTGTTCCTTGTGGTGTAAAAATACAGAGGTCTGCCCGAGATGTGTACAGTCGTTGAAATCATCTTTTTTATTTATTTTAAAACCCATTGGAGCGCCTACGACATTACGACAATTTCATTCATTTATGCCCGTCAGAACGGACTGGTACCAAACCTTTACTCCCAATTGATTTGCGTTTCGTTTATTTTACATTACAATTACTGAGTATACCCATACACATTAACTGGTTGGTCTAAAATACAGACACAGACCGTGTTCTGTCTCAGGTACGAAGTAACGTTTTGTGCTATATAGATGAGTGCCAGTCTTCGTTTGATTGTGGTGGACGAATGTGCCTATGCATATGGACAAAACACGTTATCTTCTAGAAATCCCGTCACATATTACAAATATTTTTTATTCGGACATTTGAAATTTTACGTCAGAGACTGAGCTATTAAACAGACCTACTGCAGGGTAATACAGCAGTTATTTAGACTAAATGAATAACTGCGTCCCGGAATGATTAGTTTTTTAGGCACTTCCACAAACTCGCAAAAATTTATTATTAACTTCGTTATGTGTGTCTGTCTGTCCGGCCGCATGGAACAGATTGGCTTCCACTGGACGGAGTTTCGTGATAGTTATGTTTTTTTTTGTGCGGGGGAGGGGGGGGGGAGAGATCTGCCTAGAAAATTCAAGTTCCATTAATATCTGAAAAAAATAACGAGGACTGTACATGAATACATATGTATATTTATGGTAATGTCTAGCTGAATCCTTCTTAGAATGAGAAATGTTTCAGACAAAAGTTGTAGAGAAAATAGGAACACACGTTTTGTATTCATTGACTTTTTTCCTCCGAAATCGTGCCAGTTGCGAGATAATGTGGGAAAATATGGGCCGTATAATACGGCGCGTGCGCTTCGGATGCTGGATAACTGAGGCTACAGAAACACACTCAAAATATGTAATACTTACTGCTTTTCCACTGCAACAATGGTAACGCGAATGCGCCTAAATATTGAGTTGTACGTACATTGCCCTTCATTTTTCCCCATCTTGCAACCCCGTACCAATCTTCAGGCTACAAATCAAAATTATATTTACAAGTAAGTTAGAAAGTAACAATTCTCAGAAGGCCTGCTAATTTAGTTCTTTATTTCGTTTCCTCTCTCTTTCCAGTCTCAAAATGTAGACATCGAAACGTACTTGGTATCTGGTATGTGTATTTCGCTTGGTAGTCTTTCATCCTAAGGGAATAATATAGGCCTACATGGAGACTGTTAGAGAAAGGGTTATGGGAACGCTGTTTGAACATGAGAGAGAGGAAGTGAAAAGGGACAGATATAAAATTGTTTAATAAGGAGATGAGAATTTGTAGACCTACTCGACTTCATGTATTATGGGGGTATTAAATGGAGGATGGCATGTATGTTTTCCTTATGGTTCTCACAATAAACAGCCACTGTTTCCCTATGTATCATTCATCGGTTTGTCTTTCTAATGTAAGCACACTGTTCTGTGCGGGGACGCACTGAATCTTTGTATATGGGGTTTTAAATCATGGCACTGCTCCAAGTATTTCGGTGTTCGCCTGTCACTTTCATTCCATCAGTGCTACATACTCATCTTCACCTTTAATACCACTCTTATCAGAAGAACAGGTCGTCGTAGCCTGGAAACCATCAAACAAATCAGTGCTCTTTCCGACCTCATAAAAAAATTGGATGGAAAAGATTTTAATTTTGAACGACGGTCTTTGTTTTTTTTTTAAATTTTATGAATTTACAACAGAATGTGTACAGTAAAGAGAGAAAAGTAATTTGAAAACTGTTACGATGCTGCGAGCATGCTTGTAACAGCGAGGCGACCTGGAGTAGTTCATCGCGTACACCGGGCTTCCGCAACATCGTATAATGAAAACCCTGTACATACCACCACCACCGCTGTTACTACTAATACTATTTGCTACTACTATTATTACTACTACTGCTAGTAGTAGTAGTAGTAATGGTGGTGGTGGTGGTAGTAGTAGAGTAGTAGTAGTAGTAGTCCATGGAAGAGTCCTTCCTGAGAAACTAACAGGTCCTTAGTCAAGAAATTCCCGGCATTACCGAAGGTTCATTACCGTATTCAAAAAGGTCGTAAACTGTCCCTTTCATGAGGCAGATCAGTGCCTTCCCATCCCACTTGATATTATCCTCCCATCTACGCTTAGGTCTTTAAGTTTTCCCTTCCCCTTAGGTCTCCCCACCAAAATCCAGTATGCATTTCACCTGTTTCTCATGCTCTGTATATTGTAAATTAATTTGTGAAGTGTTAGACACTCTACCTTTATAGTGTTAAATACCAGCCAGAATTATTACTGCTGTGCTTATCCGATCAAAAAGACTGTATATTACCGCCCTCAGCTAATTACATTTATGATGTCATATACTGAGAAATATCGTGCCATTTGCATATGACTTACATTATCCTTTGCGTGTTCATAATGTTTTGTTCCGTAGACTTTTATTAAAACTACCACACATTCTTATCAGATAAATACCGTAAGATCCATCGTTGTTTAAGCGCCGTTATATAAAATGCACGGCTAGGAGGTTGTAAAGTATCACGTTCAGGTCACAGTTACTCCCGGGAAAGGAGCCGTTGGAAATGAGTCTGGTAAACCGCAGACGCATTTTGATGCCTTCATGATTTTTCTTCCCAAATGTCACGCAGTTGGCAACACATGGTGTTTGTTAGTCGTTTATCCTGTGTGAAAAACCAAAACTCTACGGTATAAATTGGCCGTATGTAAGGCAACAGTGTTGAGTCGAGGTTCATTCATTCCAAAGCTTCCGTACCACGATGTAGGGCTTGGCGTTATGTGGTTTAATGGCGGTGAGGAATTGCGAGCAGTAAGCAGTCGCTGAACCACAATCCTCGACGCTTGATTACCTTCGTGTTATGTGTGTTCACTTCTAGTCCGAGTAGCAGCTGTACTCGACTACGATATCGTACATTATAATGATTTTGCACTTTCCTGATCCGCAGATTAATAGCTTGCCTGTTATGAGGCGGAGCTCCATTATGCGGTTGTAGGGGTGAGCATTAAGTCCTGTAAGATCACATACGAAGAAATGGTGGATGTGCCCTCGGCTGCCAGTGTGTGATTGAAGGTTATATGCAAGTTTGTATCACATGGGTTTATTAAAACGTGTACCCAACCACCAACCAAGCAAAACGCTACGGATGGAGCGCTTCGACCAAGCAGATACCTCTCGATTCGTTTAGTCAATCTTGCGTACAAAATATATTCTCGGCTATAGTACGGATACGTTTTAAGTATAATATGGATTGTGCCTACGATAATGGATTTACCGTCTTGGCTGAGGACCTTGACGTGGACATACTAAGGTATCGTTTATCCGGTGGAAGGTAGTACGAACAGCAAAACTTCGGTTAAACAGAATAGGATGCCAGCATCAAAATTGTACTAAGGTACTTTGCTGCAAATAGCGCTGGGTCCTTTTAGAGAGGAAGAACTCGACTGTAGCGTCATTGTACGTATACGGGAAACGCAAGTTACGTGACGCACCGGATCTCCATTGTTGGCGCACGGAATTTTAATGATACAGGCCTAAAATCTTAATTGTGTTATCGTAACTTGCGTGTGGGTCCAGAGCATGATAGAAACTGCGTCTCTTCATTGCATGGAAACGAGCGTTCCTGTGCCGAAAAGTATGTGTAGGTCGTTTTGTAAAGTGTTCATTAAATTTTCCCGATCTTAATGAAAACTGAAGGGAATCGACGCTTTTTCGTAAAGTGCTCCAATATCGAATTTCATGAAAATTTGTTGAGCAGTTCTTCGGTTATTTTGCATTCGGAGGAGTAGACGGAACAGTTTTAAAAAGAGCTCCGCAGTGAGAACTGATCTTCTCTGTGCTATTACGCAGCGAGTGGTGGTAATTACAGATGTTTCGGCACCGGCAGGCTGTTCCGAAACGTCGGTAAGAAATTATCACTACTCGCTGCGTAATAACTCAGAAGAGCGCAGTTCTCATCTACTTCCCGGCCGAAGCTTGACATCAGCTCCGCAGTGATTCGAACGCGCCTTAAGGGCCCCATACACCCTAACTTAAACTGTGCAGTTTAACTGTGTAAAAAAAATTCACGAAAAACTGAACTGAGTGTTCTCTGGCACAGCACAGGTTTTCCATTAGGTTTGTCAGTTCTGTGTTTCTTCTTGTGTGTGTGTGACATCGTGGTGTCGGCAGTTAAACTGAAGAAACTGTGGAATTCCCTGAGTGAACTGCGCAGTTCTCTGTGTGAAAGACAACTGGAAAGGACGGTTCTGAGGCCTACGCTATTGCCCGTCAAAACTGCGCAGTTTACTCAGTTTTTCCGGCAGGTATGACGTCATACAGTAAAGTCGCTCAGTTTAACTGAGAGTGTATAGCGCCCTTAAAAGGAAATTGTTTGTAGGTATGTGTGTGTGTGTATATATAAACATAAGGCCGAAATAACCCATTCTGCAACCGTCATCTCTGAGGAGTCAGAAATTAAGGCTGACGAGTGGATAAATCATTGAGTCTTTTCGCTGATATTAATTCCCTCTCTGGCTTTTGCTATTCTGGGACGTTACGCAGCGTAAGATCCCAGAACATCGAAGGCCTTAACTAGCGCACGGCGGATGCCTGAGATCTTACAATTCCCGCTCTCTGTTCTTTATTTTCTACCGACGTCCCCGCAGCAAATTTGAGCAGTACGTATTACATAATAGCCTACAACAGGTAGCATTTTGTCTGTCACCTCTTGTCATGGTGTGGTGCGCGGCAATTACAAGGGCGTTGGTAGGCTCGATGTCTGTTGTGGAGAATATTTCGCGAGTAGAATTTATGCTGGTTGGTGAACGGAGCCAGCATGTGTGTGTTACATAAGTACGTGCGTACGTACATAAATGTAAGAGTAGGTACGTACTGCAGAGGGACCGGCACAGCAGTAACACCAACTCATGAACATCTCCGTTGTGCTCACAGCGGTGACGTTTCGATGACGTCATATACCTACTGTCCGTATGTAGAGTGGCCCGTCACTTATTTTAATGTCTGTGTGCCGACATACACGTAAATCAGTTTCCTCCCTCTCCTTTGACGAGGCTCGCTCGTCCATGTTCTTACCATAGTTTATTAATTTGCATGCTCAATTGTCCAACGTGTTTCTGTATTGCCCACGCAGAGAGTTGCTCATGAAAATATATAAACACACGACACAGATCAAGGTACAGAGATCTGCCATTTATTTCACTTGTGCTTCCTCATGGCGAAGAATGTCCCAAATCGAAGTGGTGAAGTATCAGGTAACAGTCTGTCATAACAGGTAATAACCTTCTGTACGGCAAACTGCTGTGGAATAAGTATAAAGTTCGAATTGATAATTATGTTGCGCAATAGTAGTAGTAGTAGTAGTAGTAGTAGTAGTAGTGGTGGTGGTGGTGGTGGTGGTGGTGGTGGTGGCGGCGGCAGCGGGAGAGTCGGCGGTGACGGTAGTGGTGGTAGCAACGGCAGTAGCCGTGGTAGGGCTTGTACTGGACTGATAACGAACCTAAAGTTTGCTATATTCGCCCGGCATATTTTAGCTGGTTTTTCAGTGCTGAATTTCTGCAGTGTTGTGTGTTCAGTTGATGCATTATATGCAATGTACGCATGTGAAGCTGCTGAATGTTTTTCTGTGCATTGTAAGGGGTACGTGAAAAGTTGGTAGGAGAAGGGCTGTTGATAAATTTAAGAGCAGCGCGTTAACGGTTGTAATGTCGTAAATGTGCGACCCGAATTGACAGCGACGATCGATACTAGAAAGGAAAGGCTTGACTTCTGTAGTACCAAGATCGATTATGTCGACGATGTAAGAAGCTTTTAAAGTGCTTTAGTCCGTGGCACTAGCATCAATCATGCCGATCTCTGTATCAGACGTTCGCCATTTTTCATTGCTTCACGTAGAAGTACACCGAGATTACTTCAAGGATACTGCGGACACAGATGGGCTCATTGTACCATCCCCTGGTTATATATGTGTATGGAACACTGGTAGAGTGATAAATGACGGGGGAAACTGTAGTGCTGGAAGAGAAACCTCCCCCCAGAGCCATTTTGTTCATAAATGCCACTTGGACTGCCACGGGATTTAACACAGACTGCTGCTGTGAAAAGCCGGCAATTAATCCCCTGAGGCGTGGTGGTGCTTCCCGGTGGTAAAGGCGAGAAGCTGTGCAAGTTGTGACTTCTGGGGCTGTGTGAAATAATACACATTTTTCATGCTTGTGCTGCTACGTTTATGGGACCCTACGTCTGTATTTGGCCGTCATCGTCTCAATTAAAAAAAAAAGTGCACCTTAGAAAGAAATGCACGTAAAATAGGTGGTCCCGTATTTAAATTCCTGTCGTCAAACCGGCTATCTTGAGTTTTGTGGTTTTCTTCAATTCCTTCAGGAAATTTAAGGATCGAGTCGTAAATTAGGCAAACGGCGCTCATTTCTAGTTCGTTACTCAGGAATCTTATCGTTCCACCCTACGTAATTTGAGCAGTTGACGGTGATGTAAAATCAAGCGGAAGGTAATAAATGTTAGCAAATAAATACCTAAATAAATAAATAGGGATGAATTTAGGCATTATGTGTGTCCACTTTCGTCCAAAATTCAGATGTTTCATTATGGCGTTCCGGACACGGAGAATGTGATGGGTGCTTAGGTTTAATAACTGAGCAGTCGCTTTAAGGAAAAAGAACTGCTTGAGAGTTCCGTCATCAAACTACAGCTGGGCAATGGACCCAAAAGTTTCATACAGTTTCAAGCGTAGTAGACGATTAGGCCTATACTTGAGGTTCTTACAGCGGTGTTGCTGAAGTTTGAAGTCTACTAAAATGCTACACCATGTCGTTGGGTGAATAGTTTCCGGCGTATCCCGCGCTGGTGGTCTTCTTGGAGTGCTTGACCTTGAGGGTGTAGAGCACTGTGATCATTCGATACGTCGGGATCTGCTTGCCCAAGACGCAGTTGAACACCCAACAAGATTTGAACACTGTGTGAACAGTGATTGCGTCTCATTGCCATTGGATGGAATGCTGGGCGGGCCAATGAACAGTTCCGATTTTGATACTACAGAATGAGTTCCCGTTGTCTGTTTCTGGACTGGAACCCTGGCCATTTTGATCTGTAGTTTTCGCAGAGTAAAAGTTTTAAATTGTTTGTATAGAAATTGTGTCGCGTAACGTTCGTTTAATGCCGAGAACTTCACTGTTGAAGTCTGAAGTGCAAAGACACGTAGCAAATTGTATGACGTGATTAATTATTAGGCTGATCATAGGCAGGTGGAGAGATCAGTAGTGGCTGCATAATTGTATAAAGCTGGAAACGAAGATAGGTAGGCAGTGATGGGAACGAAACTGATATTTAAATAGGCCTTAAAGAAATACGTTGTAAGAATGACTGAATTTAGGGGTGAGGACAGAGGTCACAGACCCCAGGCACCAGCCCAGGATATATGGGTTCTCAGTATGGAATTTGATTATTCTCATCGTTTGGGCGCCAGAATTTTGAGGTGGCTGCTAGATTCTTGGAACATTTGTGCATCCCTGGGTGAGGAACATTGGTAGACACATTATAATGAACTTCCGAGTTCCATACAAGACGGGACATTTATCGACTCTGTTTAGCTGGATGACTGTAGGAGTCTCACGCTCCATGCAGTAATTTGTTAATTATGCATGCGGGAAGGGCTTACGGCTGTTTTTCGTATGTTAACCTTATGTTGCCCGCATCTTTGTAGAATTCTTGCTTTGCCAAGAATGGGAAGAATTTCCAGTATGAATATTCCTGGGGTGAGTATGTCCCTCCCACACGGGTGTTGGCATGTGGGATGAAATCAGTAATGTGGCACGCGCCGGGTTGTGTGCGTCGAAGCCTCGAAGAGATACTAAATATCGTATCTTTTAGCGATCTGTATAGCGAGTTAAATGCACTTGGCATGTCGGCAGAATATGCAGGTATGAGGCCTACGTCAGCAGCAGCCGGCGAGATCGAAAGGCAAGTACAGATACTCACGTACCCAGGTCGCCCAAATGGTCGGCTGTGGCCAATGTGCGCAAAATAAACGCATTAGTCATTGGAGGCGAGAAGGGCAAACTCGAGTAGGATAGAAGCGCGTAATAATATTCATACGTAATGCTGAAGGTAAAGTTGTCTGTGTGCGCGTCGTGCAAGCACACGGGCGGCGCGGAGGTGTACTTCGTATCTCCATTCATAGTTAAACTTCGGCATCAGATGGGCGTGAATGGTTAGCCTCACTCCCCACCCCACCCCCACCCCTTTATCTCCTGGAAAGAGGTGACGGTACGCGTTGAATAAGAGGATGGGTGGTCCCCGGAGCCGGAATAGAAGTTTTGAGGCAGAGCATATTTCTTACCCCCGCCGGGATTGAAACAGCAGATGGTACAGCCCGTAGCCTATTCACCATTCTGCCTGCACTGTACCGGCTCGAATACGAATGCATGGTAGGACACAACCACAAACTTGAGAACCAAATTGTGTGATGGTGGGGCAGCACTGTAGAGCCTGAACCAGGTTAAATCTCCCGCGATACGCCCGAGAGTCAGGGACCAAGGAAGTAAAAGAAGGCACTAGCGATCGCAGAAATTTCATACACCGACACTGTTCATACGTGTCAACGTCACTGAAGGCCAGAATCACGGTGCATGTAAATAGGTCTGTTTTCGAGCAGGAGGCGTTGCTTTGCACAGAGAGAGATGTACAGTTCGGGACACACACATGCGGCAGGCAAGTGTAGGGGAATTGTATGGAAGGATAAGCAGAGGGGACACGCCTTATACTGCGAGAACGAGTGGACTTACTGCGTTATATAAGGCATTTGTTGCAGGAGCTGGTCGCACAGCCCTGTTGACCGGCGATTAAATGTCTTTGCTATTTTCGTGGTTGTTGATGTTGTTGTTGTTGTATTCAGTTACTGCGATGCTTAGGACTACCCACCAATTAACATCGGGTTGTCACGATTCGCTTTCCTTTGCCAGTAGCGTGAACTACACCAGTTGGAAGAAGAAGTGTGTTTTGAAATTCCCTCCGAAATCGCGAAGCTGAGTCCCGAACTGTAATCGGGAAACTCCGAAATTAATTTACCGGAAGGAGCAGTGATGACTAGTTCCCAAAAAGGCATATCCTACTTCGTTAGTTTAGAAGAAAGGTAACCTAAAAAGTTCTTAAGTTTGGACATCCCCTTTTGTTTCGAGTTAATAAGTACGTAATAACAGTCGACACAACTAAGTGTGTAAGTGTTCAATGGAGCAAAATATTTCGATCATATTAATAGGTCATCATCAGGCTAAACGCGTTTTGTATAATACATGCAAGGAATACATAAAATGCCTTATCTTTTAGAATTGAGATCTTAGTTTTAAAAAAGTAACCGTAAACTTGAGATACCAGTTCTACAAGAGAAGGCATTTTGTATGTTCCTTTTATATATTTTACAAAACGCATTTAGCCTGATGATGACCTATAAACAAGGTCGAATCATACCTACACACTTAGTTGTGTCGACTGTTATTACGTAATTATAATACTAAAAAGTTTTTTTTAACTTTGGTTCTGCGCCGAAGTTATTGCTTTCACATTCTCTATCAATCCGACTTTATTATATTTCTGCATCAGATGTGATCGAGATGAAGCCGACACCATTTCAGTATATCATTCAGGAACTATGTGCCGCCACCTCGAAATTCAGCAGTATAGTTCTTGGGTTGAATTGTACTCTACATAGCCTCTGTATTGTTAGCCAAGTTTGTCCTAAAATTTGGCTGTTTTAGATGGTAATAAACAAGAACTGAATTTAAGATATTTGCCCCAGTTTTAGCAAGTTTCATTGTACAGTGTACAGCTGTTCAAAATATTATGGCTGTCAACCAGAACAGTAGAGGTGTTGTTGCAAAGGTATTACAGATTTTGATTGCTAATTAATATAACAATTTTAATTAGTATGTCAGCGTAACGCGGATTTTGTTTTTAAATCAGTGTCGTAGATAACCGGCCGGGGCCTCCCAGCGATTCAATGCTTGGGGGGACCCCCCCGTGTATTAGCAGACTTACTCCCACATCTCATAACATCGATCCGGAACATTGGTGCTGTCAGAAGAATGTAAAATCCAGTCCGAAGGATCCTACAATAAATTTTGGTACTCTGTATGTTTGCAGGCCCCCCTGACCCACGGAATCTGCGATGGTCATATCTGTGCCACTAAATGTGTTCACGTTCCTCCGTTTTTTTTCCAGGGGTATGGCTTTATCAGTGCTTGTTGCGTCACTGGAACATTTCTTTTGACCATTATATACTTAACTAATGTTACTTACATTTTCGTGGCGCGTTTGAGTTTTCTGCTGACACGATTTCATGTCGTTTAATTTTAGATGGCTACTCGTCGGGTTGGCCATTTTTTATTCATTAAGTCGGTTTGAAGTTGTAACATGGCTTGATACGGTAGATTTGCAGCGCGATTCTGCATTCTACCGATGAGATCTGTTTAAGACACTCTCTAGAAGTCGATTCAGATATCTGAGTGTTCAGTTTGTTAGGTGTCAGCGTTCGGTGTCTATTTTAGAAAATCTGCTTTTTTGTTAATATCCTTCAACTTTCCGACGGAATACAGCCCGACGGAAACGCGACGTCCCTATCGTGCATGCAGATTATTCTATGCAAGAGACGTGATATGTTCATTTGTCGGTATTCCTTACATATAAAATTTAATACAGATTATGTATTAATTTATTGCGTGTGGAGCCAAAGTTTAATGTATCTCCGAACAGTGTAGCATGCAGATAACGACGTTGGCCGGAATTAGAAACTTCAGTACTTTTCTCATGATTCGAGCGTAACACAGAATGACGATGTTTCGGCCGACGTTTGGTCATTGCAGGTTAATTTTGAAGTGAGATTTTCGCTGTTCTGGTACGTTACGCAGCGTAGATTGGTAGTTATTTACCGACATTTCGAGACAACCTATCGGCCCCATCTTCAAGGGTCAAGCAGTCCAAGAAGACTCCTTGGGCTGCGGAAGCCTGAAGCCATGCATAATTTTGAAGTCTTACCGGACATGTGAGGATGTGCGCTAGGTACAAAGACCTTAATTTTTAGCCGAGCCTCCAACACGAAAGGCATATTTTACCTGAGCCTTCCGCACGACTAACAATTTCAAAACTTAATCAGTTTAAGGATTACAATTCTGTGTAAGATATATGATCAGCAATCAACGACGTGAGGGAGGCCTTATGTGCCGAGACTCTTACAGTGGTTGAAGAGGGTCATTTCACAAATCGCACGCGTTCTGTATTTTCCAGTACCATAGCAATAATAATTTGCCTTGCTAGGTAGTCAAAAGAATCTGCGCCCGTTTGTCTTACGCTCTGAAATGTGGGTAAAGTCGTGTTTCCACAACTAGAATATTTGACAAATATTTGTCAATTGTGAATACTTGCTACGTTGTGGGATCTGTGCGACTTGTAACAGTATTGGCCGCATGCCCGTTTCCCACCTTCTGTCGGTATATGTGATACAAGTCAGTTCGATTGTCGGTGTTCCGACTCGAAGCAGGGATTTGTTGTTTAAATCGCGTAAATCGAATCTAATTTTTTTCTGTAAGCATCAGTTCCTTTTTATTCGCTCTCAGACATCAATAAACCCACTCCTGTTCTTTATTTTGCTGCAGTATTAACAAAGTAATAAACATTTGCACAAACCGACCGCGTGGCAAGTGATTTGCAGAATGAATGGGTCGATTCGGGTTGAAATCTGTACGGGAAGTAACGACAGGTCTCGAAACGTGCTACGAGTGCAATTTAATGCGTATAAAGCCGTGATCTTCTTAAATCCATGCTAAATAAAACACGACGGAGGTTACATTTACATTGCTGTTGTGGGAAAATGTGATTCTGCTAGTGGCGTGACTGCTGTCGCCCCTCCCCGCCTCTCTGTCAGATGGTCTATGTTAGTTGACCGCATATAACTGAAATCACGTGTATCGAACTCGCTGTATCTTCGAGTACCAGTACTTGAAGCTATTGCCAGACACGTCTACTGCTTTAGCGGTTAGAATTAGTAATGATTTTAACTCTTATCCTGCTAACGTGGAAAATAAGGTGAGCTAATAATGCCAGCAATTGGCACATGGTATTTAACCTGGCGTTTAAAGGGTTAAAGTGAATTTAGAGAGACTTTTCAGGAGTTCCTGGGGCACGCTGTGGCGCAGTTGGTTGAGGCACTGCACTACAAGCCGGAAGGTCGCGGGTTCGATTCCCGATGGTGTCATTGGAATTTCTCATTGACATAATCCTTCCGGCGGCACTTTGGCCCTGGGGTTGACTCAGCCTCTAACCGAAATGAGTACCAGGAATATTTCCTGGGGGTAAAGACGACCGGTGCGTAGGGCTGACAACCTTACCACCTTCATGTGCCGATTGTTATGAAATCTGGGAGCCTGAACCTTTCGGAACCCTCAGGGCCTGTCCATACCTGTAATGGGATTGCTTTATCTTATCAGGAATTCCTACTTGAAGATTTTCCTAAAGTTTTGGTCTAGTGTGTTTGTAATTGTTGTGCTTTATTTTGGAAAGGAGCTGGGGGCTTATTAGTTCAAATTTGTTGTGTTTGTGCTGCATATGCGGACTGCTGGAATCGCAGGGTACAGTCAGTTCTGCTGTTGCGTGCTTTTCGTTGACACCACTATCACGCGATTGATGAATAGGTGAATCCTGTTTGTGTAATGCTAAATTTCGCACACACGTGTTGGCTATAAGCGACTTCAGAGACCAGTGTGAAGATACACGGTTGGACGACGGGCCAATTTTTTTCTGATCTGATCCTATTTTTATTGAGCGATTGTCTGCGTCACGAGGTCTCACAAGAAAGCGACTATCTTGCTACAGCAGAACTGCCTGTGTTGTACAAACGATGAGTTATAATTTGTGCCAGTGAATTGTTGCTTGCATCGTGTTTCTGTGTGTTTGACTAAAGAACAACCAAAGTCTGTGTTGTTAATATTTGCCTTTATGGGGGGATTCTCGTTATTAAGTTGTTAGTTTCTAAAACATTCGATGTTTCTCCTTTGCATTTTATCGTCACTTTCTCGGGCCTTATTTTGCCCGCAGATCCTACCCTTGTTTCCCGCCTTGTGATATGCTTAAAAGTCTTTTACCGTACAACCGATGCGTGTTTCTTTACTGACTGTTTACATATGTGTACATATATTGTATTGGTTTGATTACTTTCTTTCGTTTATAGTCGCTCCAAAGTATACCGGAGCTGGCAGAGGGCACCTAATGTAGTGGCTACGCTGCGACATAGAGTAAGGTTCGATTCCCATTAGGGGCACAGTTTATGTCGTACGTCACCACTTTCAAACCGGCTGCGGGGCTTGCCACCCGTACACTGTGTATAGTACGTTCGAAACGTGATGGCACACGCGCAGAAACCAGATTTGGTCTTTCAGCGAAACGGACGAGTCCATTTAAATCGGCGAGGGTGTCAGTTCAGTCGACTACTGGCAGTCGAGGAGTGCGGATCAGCGGACAGCGATTGTATAGACCGTGTTCCGACGTACAGTACAAGGCTGCTGGCTACCCACTCCATTCTCATCTTTCCCCTTCACTTCCCCTCCCGTGCGTCACCGTGTGCCATCAGGTTCCGAACGCGTCATAACTGCGTATTTTTCTCCGGGGAGAAAACTGCTGAGGGATGCAGTCGACCCTCCCTTCCGTCTTCTGCCGAGGTTAAGAACGCACGCAGCTGAACCTACACGTCCACATGTGCTAACAGTGAGCCCTGGTATAGTACCTTTGTCCTTTACTGTGGTAACTCAGTGGAGTTACAGGCTACTGTTTGACGAATGGGGTTCGATTCTCGGTAGGAGCAGGTAATTTTTGTCTTCGGTATCGTGTTCCTGACGACTCCATAAGGCCCATCAGTACCCTATACTGTTTGGTACCGAGGAATGTCTGCTGGGAAAGGGTGGTCGGAGCATGAAGTCGATCGGTCATCTCCATCTAGTGCCGAGGTTATGAATGCGTAGAGCTTTGGACCCCTCTTTATGTGCAAGGCGTAGTGTATGAGGAGATCGTACTGTACATGCTGTACATAATTGCGTTAAACTTTGCGGTAGTTTTAAATGGTCCTCATAACGTCTTGTATTGTGCCTCCTCTTCTTATATCCACGGATTATATTAAAACCTGTTTTATGAAGTTCTTTAATTTTATAACTTTATTTTTTGTGCTGCAGAATAACTTTGAAGTCTTTTATTGTCATCATGTTCGGGTGGGTTAATCCATTTTCTCTGAAGTGGTCCATGTCTTCCATTTACTGAATAATAATTTTTCACTCTACTGTTTCATGTTTAAAGTGATCTTATTTGATACACGCCTTAAACTAAAGTTTAATTTTTCACAGCTAATATCTTACTAGCATTTTTGACACCGTGCAATGTTTCAGGCGGTTAGTCGACGATCTCTTACCACGGAGGTCCAAATTCAATCACACGCTAATCCATGTGGGATTTATGTTTTACAGAGTGTCAGTGGGACAGGTTTTTTTTTTACCGAATACTTCGGTTTTTCCCTTGTCAATACTCTTCCATCTGTGCTGCACATTCCTACTCTCGCTGAATAATCTTGGCAATTGGCAACGTCGATAAGCAACACGCACACTTCCTGGCACTGTTTTAATTCTATTAATCTCATATTCGCTTCTTCTTAAAGCTAATGGTGCTGTTATCGCGAGTATTAAATACTAGAATTAACGTTACTCTCCAAGTAATTATAGCGTGATACTTATGTTATTAAATTTAAAATAATTTTCAGCGTGTGGGCTGTTACATTTTAATCCTCCGGATCACGAATAGTACCTTAGTAATATGCGAAGGTCGGTGAATGTGAGCTTTTTTTGTGTGGGTGTGCAAAATTCGCACAAATCTCCCGCTTTGAACATCGTGATTCGTAATCATAACCGTTGATATTTCAGCTCTTTTCTATGACTGGTAAATTACTTCAGCGTGGAAGCTAGATCTAATTCCTCATACAAACCGTCTTTTGAATAATCACTTTTCTCCTTACTTCGTGCTTGCACATTCTAAACAATGATTTTACACTAGCGACCTCTCAGAACTACATTTGACATCCTATTTCTCACAAACTCTGCTCTCTTAACTGCTGATACTGTTCTGTGGTGACAAAAACAATCCTGCTCCCAATTGCTGATTTGCATTTTTTTACATAAAAAATGTAATAATCTGCTCTTACAGAGCCCACTTTGTCTCACCTAACCTCCTGTAGACTCACTAAATTTAATTTATACCGCGCTAATTCCCCGGCTACCGTTGCAATTGAATCTGCCCTGTACAGGCTCCTTACATTCCATGTACCAAATCTCATGTCCCTTTTCCATTGCTTAATTTGTACCGAAGTATCAGTCCAGCCCCAAGACAATTCTATCCGTTTCGTAACAAGGCCATTTTTTAGGTGAGGAGTTGTTGGCATCTCGCCAACCCCCAAGCTGGAGGATCACCGCTTGTCGGCCGTCCGCGACTGCTTATTCAATATATTCGCATCTATCCACCATATTGGTGGCCATTCCTCCATCCGCAAACTGAGGACGCGCCATGCAGTGGTGACAGGGACCCGCTTATCATGGAAACTTGAGGCCATATCACGTAATAAGCACGCTGTGTCTCCATGCTGTTTTGGGAAATAATTGCTTTCTGTTCTGAGACTTGTACGAAATGTATAAATATATTGCTTGGGCAAAATGTAAAATTTTTTAATGTTGAAGCTACCGGTACGTGCAATGGCAACTGTGTGTAGAAGGGTTAGAAGTCATCACTTCCATTCTGCATTTGTTTTTCAAATGTTATTATTAACGCAGTTGCCAAGGTTTTGTTGGTGACAGGTTTACAAGAACGTCATGGATCTACTTTGATCCCTGAATGACGAATGACAGCTTTATCTTAGGCTAGGATTGGCGTGGGGATTATTTTTAATTTATCGTACATTTTTTGATTGGCTTTACATTCCATTTTCTTAGTATTTGATCCTGTACAAATTGGGATAAAATGTGTGAATTAGAACATCTCCGTCTCACTTTTGATCCAAGTCCAAAATAGTTTCAGAATTTCTGAAGGTCTTCCCTGTTCACCTATCTTGCATAGCGTGTGTTGGTAGTTCGTTACTGACGCTCCAGCATAACATGGCGGTCTCATCTGCAACGGTCACGCAGTCTGTAGATGGGACCGACATGTCCCGAAACGTCTGAAAGCTACTACTAACCCACATCCCAAAATAGTGATTGCCTCTGCCACACCACAACGGAAGCCTGAAATCTCGCGTAAGAATTTTTTGTCGTCCAGGTTTATACGAGTAGTTGTAGAGCAGACATGGAATGTGATGGCACACGGAAACGCACGGGTGGAGAAGTGAAGAGGGAAAAGGCGAATGGAGGGGGTAGCCAGCAGTCGTGCACTGTATCGGACACGGTATATCCAGCGTTACTACCGCTGATGCGCATACCTCGGCTGCCAGCAACCGACTGAACTGACACCCCCGCCGATATAAATGGACTCGTCCGTTTCGCTGGAAAACCAAATCTGGTTTCTGTGCGTGTGCCATCACGTTCCATTTCTGCTGTACCAGCACTTAGTCTCGAGAAACAACGACTGAAGGAAAACTGGCTGGGGTTCTGAAACTGTACGAACAAAATTTTTGTCACGTTCACTAGAGGAAGGTTATGCTTTTGGAGGCTTTGACTGGGCTGTTTTAGAGATGGAACTCAGTGGACAGCCTTTCCAAACCGGTCGTGAACTTAGGTTCAAAACTCTGGACGATAGATAGAAAAGTAGTGTAGAATTAAGTGGAAAGTCATAAATACAACACTCTTGGTGAGGGACAAACTGTGGCCAAATGTGCACTTGCTTTTCTTTTGCTGTTCTACTTCAAACTGTCTGCTGTAGTGATCCGTCGTCCAAGGCTGGGGTTATTGCGGGTGATCACGGCCTGTTGGACAAAACTGTTGTGCACGGACATGTAATGGGAAAGATACAGTTACGTGAACGCGGAATTTTTTTAATAGGAGCCATCCCGTTGTGTTATACAATATGGTAAATAATTTATCCAGTCAAACACAACATATATATATATATATATATAATTAATACGTAGTTGGCAACATATTTCGGTTCTGGTGAACCGCCAGTTCTTAATATGCAGACATGGTGCACTCACTGAATGCACCATGTCTGTATATTAAGAACTGGCCTGAAGATGGTTCACTAAAACGGAAACATGTTGCCAAATATGTCTTAATGATTATATATATATATATGTGTGTGTGTGTGTGTGTG
>Ga0123355_10005295_pt1 | contig 18844 bp, 11 predicted proteins | sample TergutEmb28metaG_3_FD_89872 | JGI IMG/M metagenome (GOLD analysis project Ga0123355, IMG submission 89872) | Embiratermes neotenicus P1 segment gut microbial communities from Petit-Saut dam, French Guiana - Emb289 P1 | ecosystem: Host-associated > Arthropoda: Insects > Digestive system > Gut ... | reverse complement strand
AGAAAACGTAGGAAGCTACTGGATGACCTTAAGGAAAGGACAGGGTACTCACATTTGAAGGAGGAAGCTCTAGATCGCACTATGTGGAGAGCTCGATTTGGAAGAGGCTTTGGACCTGTCACAAGACAGACTACTAAATGAATGAACTGTAACAATTAAAAAAAAAAAAAGAGATGCATTTTGCTTACCGTTTTTCTGCGTTATATTACCAAAAAATCCACTCAGACATTCCAGGATGGGTTTCGTTTCCGCAGGCATAACAAAACCAAAAACTCCTATCCAATGTTTGCGCAAACATATTAATATGTCTGACAAAGTCCACGGTGGTTTGATCACAACAATCTGCTTCCATGAAGTATCATACACTTTAATCATCTCATTTTCCACTACCTAAAAAGAAAAGTACTAAATTCAAAAGCAAAATAAAGCTAGATCTCAATCTTTGGTGTCTACCATCACAAGCATCTATGATATGAAGATGCCTATCATACAAGTAATATGCCACTTACTTCAGACAGTACTGTTTTATTTATGGTATCCTTTTGCCAGCATGAGATGACAGTAATGTGCAAGAGTATGGTAGTGTGATCTGAAGCTAGCAGCAGAAAGTGAAGGGGTGAGAATGCATTTATGCATTTTATTGAGATACTGACCATTAATTAAAATACAATTTATTGAATATTGCTGTGACCCTAGACTTTTAACTGTCCACTCTACTGTTTGGCTTCTAGGTTACTTAGCATAGGTAACATATAACATGACAGGTAATGTACATATGACACAACACTGATGCACGTTCACGTAACCACTGTTGCCGCTGAAAGGCAATAAGTATTACGTATTCTGAGTGTGTGTCTGTTGCCCTAGTCATCCAGCATGCAATGTGCATGCACCCTACTACACTGCCACCTGTAGTCTGTCCAGCTCTGCCATATTTTTCCACATTACCTAAAAAAATGGTATCATTTTCAGAAAAAAAGTTATTGAACAGAAAATGTGTGTTTTGATTTCCTCTACAACATTGTCTGAACATTTCTCATTCTAAGAAGAACTAAGGGAGATATTATCACAAATGTATATATGCCTTCTAGTAAAGTACCTGTTATTCTTGTCAGATTTTAATCAAATCTAAATTTTCTTGATATACTTTCAAAAAATGCTCAACATCAAATTTCATGAAAATCTCTCCATTAGGAGCCAAGCTGTTACGTGCTGATGCACAGAGAGATATTATGAAGCTAACTGTTGCTTTTCACAATGTTGTGAAAGCGGCTAAAGACCAATGTTTCTACTGTCAGTAAACACTATGTAAATTTCTATCACACCTGCAATCAAATGCTCAGCAAGATATATTTGACTGTGAGAACTACATGCAAAAAGACTGGTAGAAATCTACTATTTTGGAGAAATCTACTTCCCCTTTGTTCTACTGTGCAGATGAAGGCAGCAGCTTCCTCCAAAACTCTTAAAAGTTTCTACCAAACAACACGGCATCACATCCTGTAAGACAGAGGTCTTCAAAGTCACTAACATAAGATGTCATATATCACCTGAGCCTGACCACATAGCCAAACGTCTGCAGCTTACATACAATAATAGGATAATACTAATATAACTGACAATCTGCATGTAGTGAAGTTCTGGTAAAATTTAAAAAACATACTGCACAAGCATGTATGCGGAAGCACGCACAGACACACACACAAATAAACAAACAAAAAACATAACAGACAGTTCAGCCTTCATCCTCTGTATCACTTGAACCGAGGGTCACAGATGTAATTAAAAAAAGAGATTTGATAATGGTTATCCACAAAAATTATAGCTGCCAGGACCCAATATTGGATGGAAAATAACTACAAAACTGTGCATCTCCTGAGCTGCTGGTTATAAATAAAAATTGTTATGATTAAAGACATTTCTTCAGACAAGAAGAGACAATGAAAAATAGTGTGGATACCATCTGGGTCCATACTTTTGGGAGAGGTTAGGTATTCTTATCAGGTAAAACAAGTTTCAAAAAGTACACATGGATAATGATTGCAGTGCATTCACTCTCTTTCATTTAATCATCTTGAAAATTGCATAATGGAAGTGTACTGAGTATAAAATGTACTTTTTCTTTCTTATTTTTTCCAAAAAATATCTTGCCAGTTACATTCAAGATATGAATAACTGCATGTAGGTTTACATATAAATTGTCTCTTATGATTAAGAGCTTTTAACCAAAACTGAGATGTGTACACAACCTTTAGGGAATATCAGGATCAAATTGGATTAAAATCTGTTCAGCATTTCCCAAGTTGTCACATGTGGCTAGATGGACAAATCAGACATGAAGCTAACAAGCACAATTTTTTTCAACTTTTCGCTGCAAACAAACGAAAGCAGGACCAAGAGTAACAAATTTTTGTTCTGACAAGAATACTGAGGTGCTGTTAGTATCAAGAGAAGAAGAATGGATTGAATGGTGCATGCATAGAATAAACTGGTTACAAACAAAACTACTTGTTATGCACAGGATCATACAGATGGTAAGTATTATTCCTGTTAAAGGCTACAATTATTTCACACACAATTTCACAGCTGTTCACTCCTGTAATTTCACACAATATAAAATGCCAACAAAGGCAAGATTAAAATCATGCTTTTGTCATAACTCTATACTGTGGTAAAAACTGAAGCATGAATAAATTCATGATGCACAACTTAACTTACTCTGCTTAGAAGTTCTTTCAACAGTAATTTCAATCTGCATTGTACTGAATCCAACAAAGGAACTGCTTTATCAACAGGCCTAACATCCACTAATACTGAAAAACAAAATACCAAAAAATTATCCTCTATATTATCTGTTAAATACAATACTGACTATTGCAGCAAAAATAACACTAATATTAAACAAGTTAGCATCAAACGGACGTTATTCAGCATCACACCAACCAACAACACTGCAAATGGTGTAATTCATAATATAGTACACAGATTTATAAAGACATTCTTTGCTTTCAAAATGTCAAATGGTTTCATGTTACATGTATAAATGTAATTTCATTCATGCCTGAAAGAAAGTAATAGCCTTCCCCAGCCAATTTTCATAAAAGTCACCAATGCTGAACAGCACTGTGGAGCAGATCTCTTACACTAAATTTACCCCAAATCACAAAATATACACAAAATAATTACTTTATGTCCCTAGATACACATGGCTTTCACTGAAGTGATTTTTACAAAACAGAAGTCACTCAGTAAATTTTTGCGGACAACTCCTACAATAAATGTTATCCAAATGTAATAAACAATGTAGAAAACATGGCCAAAATTTCATTTATGCCTGCAAGTCAAATATGCCTTTCACTGCACTGAATTTCATGAAACCCTCAACAGCTTTTCATGAAACTCACAATGGCACAATGGCAATACATGGACATATCCTACAACAAATTCCACCCAAATACAGAAAGTACATGTAAAAACTAATTTATTCCAATCAGTGGACTATGAATGTCACAAGCGGATTTTTACAGAACTAGTGCTTGCTTGAGAACTTGTTGTAAAGAACTGTTACACAAAATGTTTGCTGATATTACGTAGCAAACAGACAGATTAATGTGGTCACCACATAAATTATTCTTTTTCTTATTTCACAAAGAACGACTAAACTACAGACAGTTTCTCAAATATAAATTCCAGCATTCACTTTACCATTCCCCAGTGAACATTCTGTACCCCATTCTTGAAGTGCCTGTTGTATTTCTCCCATTTTATATGCTTTTATTCCATTCACAATAGTTTTATTACACAGGTTCTTGTCATTTGATAACAGAATCTGGAAAAATGAAATGACATAAACAGCAAGACAAAATATTTTAAGTTCCTTATTATGACTATTTTATATCGTCAAGAAATACGATGGAGGACATGCAGTAGATTCATATGGCTAAGGATATGCACAAGTGATGATGCCTGTGTACACAATAATGAACACATGGATTCCATAAATTTCTCAACTAGCATACAACTATAAGCTTCCAAATAAGGAATCTGTTTAGCTTAGTCCTATGACAATGTCTATTGTGTACATCTATGTACATCACCAACCAATGAACCAAATGACAAAATTTCACAAAATTTGGCCTGAACACCATGCAACTAAAGGGCAATGATCAGTTCTGTGATAAATGAACTCAGAAAAATATACAACTTTTGTTGCAGTAATTTTGCGAAAAATATAAATGAACATGACAACCATGTGAAACCTACATTTAACTTTCAGTTTGACAACAGTAACTAATGAAGCAATGAAGCAAATATGTATAAACTGGGAAGGAGACAGATCACAAACATGCCCACTAATTCTCTATGAAATATTTTTATGTCAAAATGAACAGGGGGATTTTCCCCAAGGACAAGGATAAGTATTCAGAATGAGAATAGGGGAGCTTGGTATGACTACGGACGACTTTACCTTTTACAGTGAAACCTAGATTTCATATTTCCGAAGGGCCCACTTAAAATGAATGTAAATCAAGGAAATGAAAATGCATGTAGCTAATAAAATTAAATACATTAAATTAATACTGTATTACACAAAAATTGTAATATACTTTAAGTCTAGGTGCACAAATCCTGGTCACGAAGTCACCCGAGGAACTAACTTTGTGGTGGAACATAATACTTGTAGTTCCTCTGCATAGAACATGCTTCATATCACCCCTGCTTCAATGTACCGCATTATACATGCAATCTAATTCACGTCTTCCTCATATCCATTAAAATAATTTGCTGCTGCTTCACTTTCTCCTAAACCCTGCATACCACATTCTCAATACTACTGAGGGCAGCCATTGTATTCTCAACTACATCAAATTTTACAAAGCATTTCCACCCAGTCTCGATGCTCTCCAGTGCTGAATAAATGCTGATGAAGGTTCACTTTATCCACTGCCATTTCATCCCCCTCCTTCCTCCCCCTCAGATACACGATATGTGAACCTTTCTAAGGTCTGAACCTCACGCATCACAAAACTGTTATCACAAGATACATGTTCTTGGAATTACACACCCGCTTTCAATAAACCCCAGTCATTTTTGGCTAAGCTAAATTCTGTGACATCTTCACCATCATGGGTTTGATTTAAGTGACACCCACATTTCTGCAACAATTCATTATTGTCATATGTGTTACACGGTGCCGGCATTTTGCAGTGGAAGGTGGCCCATCCAACACATTTACCATCATGAATGATGCATCATGAAGCAACTTGTGATCTATCACACAAACAGTTTTCTTATAAGCTTCTTGTGATAATGTCTAAATGATCTGACTATTCCTTGCTCAAGTACCTGGAGGATACTGGTATATTCAGGGATGAAAACACAAAACTGTGTCATTAAAAATCCATCTTAATGTTATCTTCTGTCTTGGCCTATGTCTCCTAAGTGACTTTTTTTCTTCAGGTTTTCTAAATGCATCTAAGCAAATTTGAGACAGGATGTTAAAACATGCCACAGACACCTTCCTGTACAGTATGGCTCACAAGTTACACTCATTCTGACATTTGAAAGTTGAACTTGTAACAGTCCTGTTAATCTCAATAATTCTTACCACTTGATTTGTCTTCTGAGCTATCTGAAGGCAACAATGAAGAATAGCATCATCTGGCACTTCTATTTTAAAATCTTTCGAAATGGCATCCAATGCCGTTTGACCTAAAACAAGCCCAGCTGTTTACTCAGACATGAAAATGCTAAATTATACAGTGACAACATAAAGACTCTATCAGTATGTGGAAAATTTCACACATTAATTCTAAAGTGCAAGGAAGATGTTCTAATTCATCTACCTCATAATACACTTTCAATACAGATGAAATTTAAAATGTAAATTTTTAAGCAACATTTACTTCTATATTTTCCCCTACATATGACAGACTTCCAATAGCTATTCAGAAGAAAGGCCATGTACATCTCACACAGGGAACATAAAAGCAGTACAACACAAAGGGAACTGTCTGTGCTAAATATAATTCTGTCATTTTCTAAAATCTCATTTACAAAATTCAGAACATTTCTAAATCAAGAGTCTAAGCACAGACACCTTACCTCTGACTCGTGGATGTTGGGATGTAAAGTTGGAATGCAAAAATGATATTGCTCTTCTTGCTCTTGCAGCAAGCAAATTACTTTTGACTCTTCCTTGATCCTTCAGTATGTCCAATTCCTGCAGAACCTGCCATGGAATAACCAGGACAGGGAATCCCAAACCTTGTATAGAAAAATGCAGTAAACCAGACTGGTAAAATTTATCTCATGCATATAGGTGAAAACACCTTCACGATGGAAGCAGTGTGTATCTCTGCAAGTCACAGCCCTTTTCTTGTAAATATAGAGTATAAGCAAAAAGAAAAAAACAATAAAATTGTGAAAATACTAAATCATCTCATGCGTTCATATCTGAATCTCTAGGCCATTAAAAATACGCTTGTACCATCATCAGTCTATAGACAGCAAACATTCTATCCACCTTACACAATCAGGGAATCCCAAGCAGAGATCACAAGCCTAGTTTCCTACTGCATAGATTTCTGGTACTACAAATGCCTTCAAACATCCTCTTTTCTCAACTTCAAGAATGTATTATTAACCATATGTGAAACTGTTTGTTTGATCCTGACATGTCAATAATTTTGCAACCACATTTAAACACTCAACAACAGTAGGATAAAAGTGTTCAGTATACATTCAGGTTCAGATGAGGATTCTATCATGCTTTAGAGATACTAACTTTTCACAGATTTTCCGTAACTGGCAGCAAACACAACCATGACATGTTAACACCACAGCAGAAACATATTAACCTAAAGGCTCAAAGCATTTGCTTTCACGCACAATTATCTTTTACTTCCGCATCTAGTTAAAAAGCAAACTAAAAACTGTATTTACATGTGCACAGGTTGCTATCATGTACAAGTTGTACCCCAACTTTATGGCACAAACTTTGACACAATTTAATATAAATATTTCATTTGAATTTTTCACATTGTAAAAACTGTCTTATCATTTCAAATCACACACATATGATCCAAATAGTTCATTATTCATATACATGCAGCACAATTCTGTTTCAGAAATAATTCCAGAATCACCATAACAAGAAAAGTGGTAATTTTGAGACAAAATCAATCAAGTGAATTAAATTCCATAAAGCAGCCCTTCCACAGAATTTTAAAGTCACAAAGCTTATATAACATTTTCCACCCTATCCTAAATCCAAACACTCATTACGACATGGACAAGAAACTACCATTGGATCCCACCCTGAGTCAGTCAAGTCTAGTCCGCACCAACACATCATATTAATTTGTGATCCATTTTAATATTATTCTTCCATGTGTGCCAACATGTCACAAACTGTCTCCTCCCTTCAAATTTCCTGACCTAAGATTTATACTAATATCTCATTTCTCCAATGCATGCCATAAAGAATTAATAAGCATTCCAAAGATCACGTTCACAATACTTGCAGATTATACAGTACTGCATTACTCATCCGCAGTCTCCCTTCCACTGCTATAAAGAGGCAACAGTCTTCTGTAGCTTACCTTTAACATTTGTATCACGTAGCTCCTCAACATATTTGACATTTGATATAAGTACATTTGAGTCAAGAACTATAAACCACTCTTGCTGTCCACTGGCAGAGAAAATAGGACTCATGTCATAATCCAACTTCTGTATACTTTTGTCATCATGCCGGATCTGAATACGGACCTCTTGAATCTGAAAACAGTTATCTCATAACATAAAATTTCCACAAAAGTACAAGCAGACAATGCAGCCCACAAGGCCACACCCCAGGTACCAGAAACCATGCACCAAAATACAGTCAAAGAATCCCACTAACATGAACTCAGAGACATTTCCAACAGTTCTGATTTACAGTGGACATAAGCAACATCACCAAGAGATGAAAATCAATGCTCAAAGTAAACGTCATAAATAATGACCTCATGTCTATCATAAACAATGAAGCAGCTCTCCCACTACTCCAAAATGGGTGGGGGGGGGGGACTGTATCATGAACTATATGCCATCAACCTCATCTCTGAGGTGCAGATACACTGTAGTCTGTAAACTGGTTTCATTGCTCAGAAAGAAGATTCTAGTCCACAGCACTGTTAAGATATTGTGTGCACACACTTTCATCAAAGTTTTACAAAATCAGAAGAACCCCTGGTACATGAATTTTCTGTACAAATTTACTACACGAATATCTGGGTATGAGAATGTCAAGTATGGCCTACTCCACACGCAGCTTAACACACGTAAACAACAATCAGTGTTTAGAATAACCTGCAAATATTAATTATTAATACTGTTTTGATAATATTCTGACATATCTGTATGAAGTATGTTCAGTCAGAACAAATAATGCATAAACATTTAAAAATTTTTAATACAGAATGTTTGACTCCCTACTTAGCATTCAGTTGAAAATGGCCCTATCTGGTGTCCAACCAAAAATAATTTCCTACCGTTAGCCTGTATCACAGATGTAAACAGCTACCACAGCATTCGGTGCCACAACACTCAGAATGCAGCTAATTCACCCATAGTGCACTCTGATGAGGAAAGAATCTTTAATGATTTGAATCACATGCTACTGACCTAATATTTTCACTTCCATATCCACAGGACCTTTCTAACTAAATATACCTATCATTCATCAAATGAAACATATTTCACAAGTTGTATACACACATTTAACATTCTTTAGGGACAATTCAAGAGTTGAGAAACACAATGCAGGACCAATGCAGACAAAAGACTCTAACATAAGTAGGAAAAAGGATCAGAATAACCCACAAGAATGGCCTTCCACCAAATTCAACATTCTGTACACACTAAAATTCCCTTGGAAGATCAGCAAGATCAAAATTGGGAGATGCTGTTTCCATTGTCAGGGTTGATCAATTGTGTATATGGAAGCACAGCGAGTCCCTGAAATGCTGGCCTTGAACTGAACTCTGAAATGGCTTATCACCATAGAGGATTTTGATGCATTTATTGGCTATGAAATAGTTTTTAAATATTACAAAAAAACACAGTTCTTACATGTGACAAAATTTTGTCATCTTCAATGGGCTCCCACTCCATGAGTTCATCTTCATCTATTGTCATGTGACCTGTTAGATCAGGACACTGCTCCGAGCCCTGTTTCTTGTCATGTTTGAAGCTCTCTTTGTCCCTGATATTGCTGCCATACATACTGACATAAACTGATAGGCTTCTGTCTCCTGAAATCATAAGATACATAAAATTACAGATCATTCACATGCAACTGTAAACTTGCAAATTAAAACTTACATGACATTAGTCGAACTTCCACAATCCAAGCCTTTCTTAAAAAAACCATGAGTTGACATGCCTCGTACCTTCACTAGGGATAAACAGATGTTGGCTTTAAGATTGAAGTGTTCTGGGATATGATACCACATGAATTGGTAAATACAGCAAAACTCCAATGATACCTTTCTGTGGAGACCACCCAAAAATGGCATAAAATCTGGGAAACATTGTTCTTATGGGCATTTTGCCCCAGCTGTACAGAAATGCATAAAATCATGGAGAATGCAGTATGCAGAAATATAAAACTGGGGTTTTACTGTAGCTGCCAACATTTTTAAGGAGCACAAGCCTCCATTTGCAAGGTTTCAGTACTCCATTCTCATAACTACCCAGACCTTGAATTTGAAGGCAGCCAGCTCCTCCAAAATGTCACAAACTATTTACCAATTAACATCCTGAACTCAGATCTTCCCCAGCACTGACATGAGAACATCAGATATGGCAAATGTTGGCCTGATGATAACATAAAATTACTAGTCACATTGGATTCCATAGTCTTTCAAATGTTAACTTCCTGTATTCAGTACTCATTCTTTATATAACTCCATTTATCACAGACTTCAGGGAAGTTTACTTCCTCAGTGGTTTTAATGTACATTGGCAGTATAACTTCCACAGAATTTGTTCATTTCTCTTCTAGACTTAACAGATGTCAAACTGTTCCTAAAAGATTGCTTCTGTTACAAACATACACCTGATCCTGGTCATTTTTCCCCCAGTAGATGGTTCAAAACAAACACGGCATGCTCACCTCATCTGTGCGGTATCAGAACATTGCCTATCTCTCGTGACGTCTAGAGAAATCACTGAACCATCAATTAAGAACCTCTCAAAAGGTACTACTCATCACTTTCAGATTACTGTATTTTTTCAAACACTTCATTAGTACAAATTTTGCGTGAAATTGAAGCAACCATTTGACTATGCTGTAACATACCTCTAGCACAAGATTCAGGACCATAATGAGTTTTTACAGGTGAGTTGCCTTTTTGAACATTGAGCTCTTTACAGCCTCTGTCACGATCCAACACCAATTTTTTTCGAAGGGTTTCTAGACGTTTTGCAGCACTACATTTTTCAAAACCTGAAATAAAGAAATAATGGGTCCATATTAAATTCAAAACACAGTACTTGCTTTGGAAAGCATTAATCTCCCATTTAATGTAATGGACAAAATAACACTAAAAGAAAGCGGCAGAAATAAAATTTAAGAACATTAACATACAAATATAGTGTCCAGCTAAGGAGGACAGAGAAGAAAAGTCAGGAAATAAAATAAACACAGAGTTGAAGATTGAAGTCTTCTGGGGTACAATGACATCCTTATTCATAAACACTTGCTGAAATTTAAGACGAGTTTGCTGCCTCAATGTTCAGCATCTAAGATGTCCAAGAAGACTCTGATGATGAAGACAGCAAGTTCCTCCTCCAAAATGTCACGAACTATTTATACCAATCAACACGGTGTCACATTCTGGAAGACTTATCAACAACACCACCTGTGTGAGAACCTTAAATATCAAGTAAAACAAAGCCATCAAGGCACATGGGGTGTGAAGGAAAGTTCAAAACATTCTTTACCTCAGCAGCACACAGATGTGCCTGTCAGCTTCATGCTCTGACGAATGTCTCTCTGAAAAAAACAGCCCACCAATATCTACTGGACAGGAGGCTGGGTAAACCCCAGAGCTACTCTGGGTTGTAGCAACAATTACAAAATTTATAATAAAATATAAAACAAATACATAAATACCTGCTGCCAATCCAATTCCAATCATCATGCCCATACCTATTTACATTACTGATGACTGTGCTATCTGGATTGCTTGCTTACTCACTCACTCGCACTCTCTCTCTCTCACTCACACACACACACACACACACAGACTGATATAAAATTTCAGTCAAGAAAAATTTTAAATTCGTTGAAATAAGAGCATATTTATGCTAATGGAGAAAAACTGTTGTTCACAGCTTGTCACAGTAACATAAAGTATACCTCTCTTTAAATAAGTATGTTGGCATGGATCAGGTACAGCCTTTTCCAAGTTCCGTTTATCAGTGACAGTGCTGCAATCATTCTTCAGAAGTGAAGATTCCTTGCGTGAAGTCTGAAGTGAATGTACCGGAACACCAATTTCTGAACAACCTGTGGTGGCACAACTGTCACTTTCACAATATTCTGAATATATGGTATAACAAAAATACATGTTCTCAATTTTTAGCTAGCCAGTTACCAAAACGAGTGAGAAATGTCAATCTACATTACCTAGTGCAATCCAAGTGAAAAATAGGCAAAAGACAGTCGGTAATGATGATAAGTTAGATGTAATAATGGAAAAGGTGATCAAACTGTTGACATATGCTGTAATGTTAGATTCGCTCACGCTAGTGTAGGTACAGTTTATGATAATGCTGACAGAATTACAGTAAGTGCTAAGTCATGAGCTAAAGTGACTGTGTAGCAAGACTACCACTGTCCTATCAGAATGAACCATACCAAAACTACAGATATTAGTGTCTTCCATTTTTATTGCATTAAAAGTATATACATATTGTACATAAATGTATGTATACCATACAGAATGTACATATACTCTATATACATTACATATATACTCTACAGGTTTGTATGTCCACTAGTGGTATAGTCATACACTATATAGGATGAAGTTGGCAATCCCCTAACCCTAATAGGAATTTTGTGTTCAATTTGCATGACATTTTTCAGGAATGTAACTCTGGTATAAAACAATACCTGCTTATATATTACATTTCACTTCAGAATGTGTTACTGCCAGAGCCATAGTCTTAAATCACATTATGACACCAAAGAGGCATTTCTCCCCCCACATCCCATAAATCAAACTCTGTTAATACAGTTTAATCGAGGACATCCTGTTGTGCTTCAATTCAAAAGTAAAACAAAATGTTTAAAAGTTACCATCAAAACACAACAACAGTGTATAAATATTAGTATTTTACTGTGGCAACATATTTTGGTCTTTTTAGACCATCTTCAGGCCAGCATTCAGAGATATGTGGTACAATCAGTGCATATCATGTATTATGGGATCCCCTATTACTTACAGGGTGTACATAAAAAATAGTTTAAAATTACAAAATGTATATATATTAAAATGGTTAAACATAATGTAATGGTATACAATTTATATTGGTTAGGATGGAATTATATTACATATAAATTAGTAGCATTCTGGTATCTCAATAAGTTGAACAAGTTGGGAAGGTACTGTTATTCACATATGAAGGTGGTTGAATCTCGAGGTTACATTAGCAGTCAAGTTCAAGGTTGTAATATATAATGCACGTAATTCTGATTTAAGTATTCACGTCTGTACATGTGTACATAGATGTACTGAATTATGGTGGTGGATCTATTAGTCACACATTTGGCGAATTACTATCTGGTTGTACACATACGCATGTAAATTGCAACTTAGAGTCAAAACATAAGTTGCAATATACATGCATACGTGTACAACCAGACACTAATATGCCAAATGTGTGACTAGTACATCCACAACCATAATTCACTCTAAGTTGCTGTGTCCTGACCCACATGAAATGAGAAAATTCTGAATACAAGTCAGCATTACCACCTGAGCCAGCATGGTTCATAGTTGTGTCATTTACAAAAAAAACTGTAAGGGAAGTTTTAACACACGAATTATTTGTCAGCAGTTCAATCACAGTTATTGGTAAGGTGCAAGGTTCAAACTACAATAATTTAAGGTCAACACACCTGAAGTACTTCTACTTGGATATGCAAATTTCCGTATTTTTCGCGGAGGTTCTTCACTCTCCTGACCTACAAAAGAAATATGCACATGCAGATATCAGCACTTACATAACTTGTTCTACTTTGAGTAGGTCATACGTTTCTTGTTTACTTCAGGCACACAGTAAAAAGATAATACATATTCTGAAGGTTATACAAAATCAATCAGTACATAACCTGCGCATTCCACACAATGGCAAATAGGTAAATGCTCTTCACAATCACGATACGTTACACTAAAGAAATATGGCCCTCTGCAAGTGACACACTACCAGTAACCAAGTAACAAATCACCCAGTGAACTTTTTAGTGTGTTATTTAACAATGCTATCAATTGCCAAGGTTATATGGCATTGGTGGTGACTGGATGCACAATTATGGAGTAACAAAGGAGAAAAAACTGTCCCTGTGCCACTTTGTGCACCACGAATACCACATGGTTCTGGGATTGAACTAAAGCATCTGTAGTGAGAAGCCGACTACTGACTGCCTCAGCCACACCACGGCCCACGCCTGGTTAACAACCAAGTAGTTATCACACATTATACTCCTACTGAAAAGTTATGAAACATGCATTTAATACCAAAAGTTTGTGTATCCTGAGATTATCTAAATGGAGAATATTGTAGCAGATTTTCAGAATTCAAGACAATAAATATCTATACATTATCTTACTATATTTGAAGCTTGTGTGATATAATGGGCATGGAATGTTCATGAACAAAAACATCCTCATTAACTAAGAGTGCCACTGCTTCCACAGCAGAAAGCCTACAATAAAATGAATGTTTACACCATGAGTCATCATGCTGCATGGTCAATCATGGAGTGCACATCATGTATCAGTATGTTGGATCTCTGCCCCACCAAAAACAGGAGATATCTAATACTGCAAGATGTTTGGAGACAGCTCTTTACATTCTTACATTTTAGATTTTAATACTTCATTTGTATTTTAATCTGATAATTTTTAGTAATACGTCAATTGACTGTTTTATGGTGCTGAGGTATATATGTTTACCATTTACAGACATATGAAATGCTGCTTGTGTCTTTATGACCTATGTCAATTTACTATTTTACCACTGCCCCTTGGACTGACTTAAGAAAATCATGAAAAATCTCAGTCAGTATGACCAGTTTCTACACCACGACTCACATTCAGAATTTCTGAACATAAAGTAGGAGTGTTAGCCACTGCATTACACCATACTACAATTGTGAGTAAACAAATGTAAGTGGCAAATGAAAATAGGGAACTAAGGTACAGATTAAAGACCTCATGTGATCCTCATTACCTCCAGATGTTCCTTTATTCACAAGTTCTTCAGCAAGTTTAGTTTGTAACACCTTCAAACGTCTGGCTGCCAACCCACAGTCACCATCTAAATTAAATGGAAGAAAAAAATGTAAAATATGCATCATTCCATTGGTAAATCATAACTTTTTCAGCTGTCAAGTTTCCACTCAGTCACACATATATACAGAGAGGAGGAGGTAAAACAGGATACTTGTGCATGCATGCATGCATGTGTGTGTGTGTGTGTGTGTGTGTGTGTGTGTGCGTGCGTGCGTGGGTGGGCGGGTGTGTGTGGGTGGGTGTGGGGGTGTGCGTGAGTGTATGCGTGGGTGTGCGTGGCCACATGCATGTGTATATATATATATACACACACACACACACATACACACACACACACACACACACACAGTTTCACTTCTGAATATGCAAGTTACTCTGGGGAATATACAGTTCAATATATATTCAATAGTACCATGTTTCTGGTGCGTAAGGCTGACAACCTTACCACCATCCTGTGCCGTTGTCATGAAATCTGGGATCCCTAACTTCCTGGAACCCTCTAGGCCACTCCAGGCCTGTAATGGGACTGATTTAACTTTTTTTTTAGTACCATGTTTACTGCACCACATAATGTGGGTGGTTAGAACACAAGATACACCAGTGGAAGTACAGAATTCAAATAACATTCAATTCTGAAAGAAAAGTTGGTGACTATGGACAGCCATATTTCTATGCCTACTTACCTGTATATATTCCCAAAAAATATCTGATTGCCAAATATGTGTGAAGTTTCATAGCACATATCTGTGAATAGATGCCAGAAACAGTAGCTCCCCTATGGATAATATGACTTAGGTTCCAATCAACATTAGACTTGGATCTAACTAAATATTATTCACCTTCTGGTATGCATGGTATCATGGTAATTTTATAGTGTGATACCTTTTTATTTATTTCTAAATTTTCAGCCCAACTTCAAGTCTCTTAACTCTCAGCAATCTGCATACATCAAAAAAGCTCACGTGCCTGCTCCAGGCCCATTAGATCACACAATATTATTAACAAACTACATATACAATATACTCTGAAGGTAAATTTGTTGTTAGCATGCAACAGACATCAGACGCTTTACCTGTCAACCACTTACAGTCTCTTGCATAATGTAAATGAGCCAGGCACTTACCAAAACAAGTGAAAAATTACTTTCATGTAAATGTAACACACATTTCACACTGTACTTACAAAATGCACAAGCACCTAAGAAGCAACACTGCTATGTGAAAGGGAGTATGATGTAATCATAACAAGACACACAGAACAGAACTATACCAGCTCCATTCGAATACTTTACTGGGAGTGGCTCAGGGGAATGAAACTATGTAAAACTTTGATAAAGCTGAATGAGACTGCAAAGTGTTTATAATTATATTACACTTGAAGAACTGTGTGATACTGACCCTGAAGATCACTTTTTCTTTTTGTAGTATTTACCACTGCATGTTTGAAACTTATTTTATTCTGTCTTCTGTCTTTTGGTATGTGCAGTTTATCATCCTTCTGCAAGCGCACCTCACTTGAATATGATGACAAACTGCTGCTTGCTCTTGAGGTTGATGGTAACACCATTTGGTTATTTTTCTTCTTGTTAGGTGACACTTCTTTTATGCTGTCATTGGAGTACTGACAACCACCATCATGGTGTTGCTTGACTTGCTTTGATGGTGGTCTCTCAACTGCCAAATCAACAATCGCTTCCACTGATCTGGGAGACTTCTGCTTCATCTTCCTCTTCCTACATACTTCTTCCTCACAGGTACCTTGACTTTTGTGGTATTTACACACTGCACCATAAAATGATGACTTTTCATTACCTGCAGAGAACTTCTCATTTGTATTCACTTTATTGTTTATTCTTTTACAGTCCTTTACATGTGGAAATGTTGGATCACGTTCCATTCTACATCTTTCATATTTCTTAGACAGTGCCAGTGCCATTCTGTGTGAATTATGTGACAATACACTTGAATGACTGGTATTTGATCTTAACCTGTTATCTAAAGCTGATGTTAATGTAGCTTCACATGGTTTACGTGAAGCCATTTTTGCACTACTGGTGTCCGACTTTGGTAACAAATCTGTTAATTTTTTCCCATGCTGTTCCTGTAAAAAATGTATTCACAATTAATTTTTCCTATTCAAACAATACAAGGACATCTTGTTAACTAAAGTAAAACTTTATGCAGCAATTCTAAGTCAATTCCACAAAACTACAAATTTTGCAGATAAAATTTCTGTAATAATGAACTTCAATACTCACTTCAAACAAATTGGTACTATGGCCAGACCTTGATTTATGACCTGTTCATGTTTCAGAGAAAGTGAGAGTAAATAAGAAATGTGTATATCAAACACAACATCCCCATAACAAATAACAGAATAGACAGGGATTAGAGGAGATCATAACAATAACAGCTTCTTCATATGCACTATATATACATATATTTATTAAATTGTTACAATATTATTATTGGGTTACTGATAATAATAGACACAGTTAATATTCATTCTTAAGCTATTTAAATTAGGATGGAACAGTACACAACTTGCATACTTCTATATTAAATGCTGGATAAGATGTCTTGAGGAAGCTGGTGGTGTTTGTGTTAAGAGTCACATATTTTCACTTTAAAGTAGGGATCCTCTGATCTATGGAGGCTTTTATCATCATTTCTCATCTTTTTACTATTTCAGAATAAAATCTTAGTGATCCTAAAACATCTCTTTTCACTAGGGGTTATCAATTTATGTTTCTTCAATATTTTGATACAAAAAATACTGTGAAATAAAGGCAAATATCCACACCAAAAATGATAACATGGCATACTGCCCCTCAGCCTTCTTCTATACCAAGAGTTTTATACACCCTTAGCATCATACTAGCACAGAGTCAAAACGTGTTAAAACAAAAATGATGGGGTCACTAATTAAAAGTGGTGTACATTGTCCTGGGTATTAGAGCAAAATGTTGTAAAATAAATGGGCATAAATCAAGGTCTGGATGTATTGTATTAAATTCACATATTCAAAAGTCACTTCTTCCCACACAAATCATATACCAATAAATCTAATTCCTAAGCAAAGAAAAGATTACTCTCAATGTTTTGTAACTGCTGATCTTTTTGGTAACACCGAGCGTAAGTACAAGCTGTCCATTTACAGTAGTGACCAGATTACTTCCTGGTTGATGGCATGGGAAGAAGAGGCAAGCTAGTAATAGGGGAGGATCTACACAATCACCACCGGGCATATACTGTTCCGGACATCCACAATTACTGAAGCTATGAATGTATTCCCAACACACTAAACGTTTTTGAAAGAGGTATAATGCTTCCTGGTCCCAAGATGACCGCAGCAGCAAATTGTTAATTGCAGTTATGTACAGTGGTACAGAGCTCAGAGAGTAAGTGTTGTGGTCACTACTATTCACTATCTTGCATTTGTGTAACCGGCATTCTTAATTTCTTAGACTGTTTCTTTTTCAGAAAACATCTAATCACAAAAACCATAAATATATAACAACCCCCAACTTCTCACAAAACGTTTACCGTGAAGTCAGTTAGGAAAAATCATTATGAAGCAATATGCGGTTTGACGTTCTCAAGAAGGCAACTTATATTACTGTACTTATCCACCCAATTACACGGTGTGGCATGAAGAAATTAACTTCATACTGGAACAACTTTGTAAGGCACTTTCCATTCACACATATTTCCCAATATGGATTTTATTAACTCTATGCAACCGTCCCTGTCTATTTAACCGTCCTAATAAAACTTTTATTAATTAATCTTTAAGGCAAAACATCCAATCTCCAGCAACAGGTCATCATGTTCTAAGTGTGTACCACAATTCCTACAGTGAACCCAAGTTCACATGCCTCACGTTTATGTTTTACTTACGTTATCTGATTTGGGATACTTGGGCTCATCCCATGATGAACATCCAGTAGCCACATTATAATAATACATTCTGTCAGGGTATGACTTCGAACGACAAGCCACCCATCCACTAGGAAGAGGAGCCTTTTTCTTCGATGCAACATTTTTGTTCGAGGAACTCATTTGTTCTTGTGATACACTGGCGAACCCTACACGTTTTCTGTATACACGAGATAATATGCACAATATGCTTCTACGCCGACTCCAATTCTTCGTCTCTAACCTCACCACTCATTATGACTAGCCAACACTTCTAGCAGCTGACCGCCACGGATACCAAACGCGGCCACAGTTCATCTGCACAGTCTCTACGTGCCAGGTGGGTATATAGGT
>Ga0123355_10005294_pt1 | contig 18845 bp, 7 predicted proteins | sample TergutEmb28metaG_3_FD_89872 | JGI IMG/M metagenome (GOLD analysis project Ga0123355, IMG submission 89872) | Embiratermes neotenicus P1 segment gut microbial communities from Petit-Saut dam, French Guiana - Emb289 P1 | ecosystem: Host-associated > Arthropoda: Insects > Digestive system > Gut ... | reverse complement strand
GCCATTATCTCCGTAACCGTTCAACTTTGGATATAGGTGTTTTGGGTTATATCGGTATAGTTTAACATAAGGAACACTCTCCCGAAGTCTGGCACATTCCTCCTGGGACACCCTGTATACAGTTGGTGAAACCAAAGATCTGTAATGGAGATTTAAAACTGTAGACCAAACTTGAAATGTTCACGTGTCTTAAAAATATGATCACAAAAGCACAAACATTTAATTGAGCCTCACCTTGTGAATGATTGGGTTTTGAGTTTCTGTTCTACTGTGGATGTGTAAACAAACGCTGCGATATGCTTGATATTTTTGGCAACACCATTTGTCATGTCTGGTCAGTACAGCATCATTGTGTAAGGAAAATTGAATGTCTTCCAACAGATACTTAATCCTTACTTCCTGTAACACCATTGTTATGGTTATGTTCGTAAACTTGGGGAGGGATTGGCTGTTTTCAAATGTTCTTGGTGAATATCTGGCCAGAAAGTTTTCAGAATTAATTTTTTGGTCAGAATTAAAGATCAAACAGTTAATGAAATTTGCTGCATTGAAAATGATTCAGTAACCTCTTCTCTTTGGGGATTGAGTGAGATGACATTAGAGACTGCATTGAAGTGTGCCTCATTACTACTCATTTCTGTTATTCACGTGAAGGACTTCAGGCATACAGAAAGGATGCGTTTAAGGACTATAAATTTAAACTTATTATATGTAATTTACAGTTTATGATATATTAAATATGTTATGTTCTGTGACATACTGTGACGTTGTAGAAATGTGTTCTTATATTTTGGTTTATTGCTGTGATTTTTTGTATATTATTGTAAACATCTGTGTTGCTCTTTTGTAGTGTATTGTTGGGACTTTTTTCATATCCAGCTGTCTTTTGACGGGTATTTTGGATCTAAGAAATGCAGGTGTGTGTGTGTGTGTGTGTGTGTGTGTTTGTGTATTTCCGGAGCCCGTTGTGTGGTGTAATTGGAGGAGCAGTTAAGCATCATTCCTTACCAAATCTGGCGTAGGTGATAGTTCGCAAGGCTATACAGTGTTCACTTTAGCCAAGAATCCCGCTTGCTGAGTCCTCAGTCAGAAAGCATGTGCGTGACCCGGGAACAGAATTGTCCCGAGATTCTCCTCATTCCAACACCTTAAATTAAAATCACCTGTCATGTGCCATAGGAAATGCCAGTGTTCTGCCGTAAGTTCCAGTGATCGCCGGTCTTCTGTCAGCGTGAATTGTATCACGATTGACTCCTTACCATGCGCTCTTTAAAGGGAGAAGGCTGCTTAAAAACAATTTTAAACGTAGTCTTCGGCACTTCATAAGCGTCTTATGTTGTCTTTACAAGTGTAAAAAAGAAGAGTACGCACAAATTGTGCTCCTTCACGGCGATGATTTTACAAATCTGAGCCTTCGCGAATACCCCAGCGTTTATCTTACGAACTAGATAATATGTCAGCCTCCACACGTGGTTGGAATCTGCAGCATTCATCAAACGAGTTCTAATTTCATATCTCCCTCATTGACTTCTTGCCAGCACAATTCACCCCAGCCACAATTTCCCGTATTTTGTCAGCAGCCGTTTTTAGAACTGGTCTTGAGTTATCGTATTTACCGTTCGCTAGAATTGTGACAAGAATTCATTCTTCCCTGTCAGTACAGTTGTATTTTCTTAATTCTTTCCGCAGTGATGTGTAGGGTATGGAGATGAACCACATAACTCTCAGTAGAACTTTTTTTTGTTTGCTTTCGACATCCTTCGTTAAGTTTAGTTAGTGTCTTACCTTCTTGCACCTTCAAGTATAATTAGTTCTGAGAAATCTATAGTCGCCCAGCGAGTTACGAAATTCCCCGCCCTTTATAGTACAAGAAGGTTCAGAACATCCCACCACAAGTTCATATAATTGAGCCAGATGAATCTAGTCTACACTCTTATACCGTCTATCCTTAAAGCAAACTTTACTGTTATCCCTTCAACACCTACGGGTGTTTTCAGAGGCGTTTCTTTCCTTTATGATTTCCGACAAAAATTTTCTATGCTTTGTGCTTGTTTTGCTTGTACTATTAGACCTGCTTGCTTTTATTACACATTTAATTGGTGTCGCTGAAACTTTGTCGTATTGCTTCATAATTGTTTGAGTAGATTTTCTGTTGGTTCCTACATAAAACACGAGCCCCAGAGAACTGACACTGTGCCGTAAAACTGTGCTAATTATTGCTTTTTTTTTTGTTTTTGTTTTAACTTCTGAAGAAGTTTGTAAGATTTAAAACTCATTTCGCCGCAGGCAACTGTTTCTGGCAGTAGCATTACATTTTATGGCTTATTGTGTTTCGAACAGCTGGCTCGTCAGTTGCTGTTGTGCGTAGCCTGATCTCCAGTTTTATCGCCATGTTAACAGCTTACGAACGTCGCCTTCGTTTCCTACAGCATTAATCTGCCCGCCAACATACCACTGTTTCTTCTTGGTTCTTCGCAAACCTGAAGTGGGCATGCAAGTCAAACGCCATTTACTTCCCTTTCATGGAACTGTTCAATATGTAGGGTCTGTTATACAGGGAGTTTTTGCTAAACGCAGAACTGAGTACTGCAGATCGGGTTTCGTTATTGGTTGGTTTGCAGCAGTGCGGCTGTGAAGTGGTTTGTAGATTCTCTGAGAGGGTTTCGCGTCCAGCTGGACGCTGCGTTCGTTGGTGTACAGTAACTTGCCGCTGTGCCGTGTCACGAAGGGGTCTGGGGAAATGGTTGTCTAGACTCGCGCGTTCTTAATTTTGGCGTAACTTGGAGGCGAATGGCGGTATTTACTGAACCGGAGGCTGGGTCGAGCACATTTTATGAGGGTAGGCCAGGACAGAAATTTCGGCGCTGTCAGGAATCGAACCTTAGTCGACCAGCCTATAACCACGTACTATACTGTACCAAAAGTGGTGCGATGTTACTACCTTGTTTTATCGAGATCGTCTGATGGGTTCGAAAGTTTCTTGCTTTTGTACATATATTTACGGATGTGTCTGGCGAAATTCGAGCAGTAGCCTCGAAAAGTGAGTTGTTTGTGGGTGTTTGCGGAAAACACGGATATACTTAGTCTTAAATTCTACTAGCCTGTCTCAAGAAGATTGTGTTGGAGAGGACAGAGGTCATATCCGGCCAGATTTTCGTAGGTTGACTCCCAGTACGCTGCGGATTCTCGATTTAGGGCAGCGTCTTCACCCAAGGAAATTGAAGCTTTCTCAACTTCACACTCAACTGAACTGTTTCCATCGTCACTGCAAATGAAATACAAGGTGGTTCAAATATGACCGGGACTGATTTGTGTGTAAACAAGCCGCACTACGCAGCAGCTGTACGATCTTGAGAGAGTGAAGCCACAACCTCCACCCTCCCTCCTGCTCGGGTTAGAACCTGTTCAGTCCTGTCTGGGAGTTGCTAGAGTGATGAGCGAACACAAGTTAACTAATTACTCAGTCCCGGTCATATTTGAACCACCTTGTATATCACACAACGTTTCAAAAGCATATTTTATTGCAAGTAAAATTTTATTGCTTACAAGAAGTTGCTGCTTCTTTCAGACCATACTAGGGCCATCGTCATGTGAGACTAATACAAAATACAAGACCGTGTTAGTCGTGCCTGACGATGGCCCTGTTATGGGCTGAAACATGTAGCGACTTCTTGTAGGTAATGTAATTTGTACTGACAATAAAGTGTTGTGTTTTACGGACTTCGTTACTTTTTTTAAAATATGGCATTCCCGTTGTGTTCTGATAAATAACTTCCTTTTTATAATTATGTGTACAGCCTGATGATGGCTACATTGAGGTAGCCGAAACATGTAGCTGTGATGTGTAAAATATATGTTGTGTATTTTTTTCTCCATTTCTATGTTACTTGTTACTTGTATGAAGATGGGAAATCTTGAGGTTGTGTTCGGTAAATCGAATTTAAAGCCTGTTCTTAGTAGGTTCTTCCCATGGTGATGACGTTGATATAATCTGCACGATACGACTGCAGGCAATGTCTCTGGCTGCTCTTGGATTTGCTTTTGTAGCGATCTGTGCATTTGTCTAACAGGCTAGCCCAGAGATTCCCAATGCGTGCTCCGCGGATCACCAGCTCTCCGCGACCAGTTTCCGGGGGATCCATGGATACGTTTCTGCAATGACCACTTTGAAGTTTACTTATTTTTTTAACTTAAGGAATAATCTTTAGTTAATAATAAACGCGGAAGTTCTTTAATTGGCCATGTGTTTATTTTGCATGGCCGTTAGAATATCTAATTAAGAAATCCCACGAAGCGAGCGACAGTCTTCTTAGGGCCAATTTATGGAATGCATTGTTACGTGTGCTGGGGACCGCGGTAACATAGTGGTTAAGGTGCTGTGCTACAAATCGGAAGGTCGCTGTTTCGATTCCAGATGATGTCTTTGGAATTTTTCATTGACATAATCCTTCCCATCGCACTATGGCCCTGAGGTCGACTCAGCCTCTAATATAAATGAGTACCAGGAGTATTTTCTGGGGGTAAAAGGGGCCGGTGCGTAAGGCTGACAACCTTACTGCCATCCTGGGTCATTGTCACGTAATCTGGGAACCTTAACTTCCTGGAACCCTCTGGGCACCTCGGGCCTGTAATGGGACTGATTTATTTTATTTTGTTGTTACGAGTGCAAGTTGTAGGTATTAGTATGTATCGAAAATCAGTAAAAATTTTAAATTTTCTTTACCCATCAGCCGGACACTCTGTATTTACTTGAGCAAGGATGTGGGGATCTGTAACTATTTTTCGAAGCCAAAAGGGGTCCGGAGCAAAAAAAGTTTGGGAGACACTGGGCTAGCCCTTCATCCGAATGGCATTCTATTGTCGGACTGTAAATGTATAGTATCCTAACAAGACATTAACAACACAAGATGTATAGGAATGGAAGTGTCCAATAGGTAATAGGTAGTTTTCACTCTTTTTATAGGCCACGAAGGCCATTAGGGTGAGCAGAGGTATAGCTCTACTCTTTCTAGGACCTCGACACTAGATGGGGGTGGGAGTCAGTCCCACGCCCGGCCGCCTCTACCCCGGGGAAAGACCCGGTACCCATTGTACAGGAGGCTGGGTGGGCCCCAGGGTCGGTCTGGGCAGGTGCGAGAAATCTCGTCCCCACCGGGATTCGATCTCCGGACCGTCCAGCCCGTTGCCAGTCGCTATACCGACTACGGTACCCGGCCCACGCCAATAGGTAATAGGCTTTATGATTTCTCTCTGTAACTCCATGTTAATTTATTGTAACTGCGTATCCAACAGGAGGCTGTGGAACATTGAATAATGAAAAGGTTTCAGTCTTTCGTCGCAGTGTAGTCGAGACCTTCGCTGTTCTGTTATGTTACGCAGCGTAAATTGGTAGTTAGTTACCGATGTTTCGGGACAGCCTGCCATAGAGGGACGTGTACGAGGTTGTATTGGGAAAGACTTCAAGGAAGAAACCACTGGGCAAACCAGTCGTAGATAAGATGATAATATTAAAACGTTTATATGATGCTTTGGACTGTGTGTTAGGAGTTAAATATTGTGATCAGTAATGGAGAGAATAATAAGCGATAAAGACTTGGAACGTGAAGGATGGTGTTGGATCCGCGTGGCTCACCACACGAACCAGTGGTGGGCTATTGTAGGTGCGGGAATGAGCTTTTGGGTTCTACAGAAGTTAGGGGGTTTCATGGCTTAGCGTCTAGTATTTTGTTAGGGGATACGCTGTTCCATGGATTTCGTTCCAGGTAGCTGTACCATATGCACTGGAGCACTGAGCGAAGACGAACATTCTGCATCCGTTCCAGGACTTTCTGTTGTTTAAATATGTATGAAATAAAAGCAGTTGTGCCTCAGTTTATGCCATTTATAAGTGGTAGCGAGTAACGTTTGTGGCTGTCGTATAATGTGAGGCAAAATAAAGCTGTCTGTACGCAACTGAGCACTTCGAAGATGGAAATCAAGGCGCACCTTTTCTTATCCTCGTCACAGGATCTGTGTAAGTGCCCTCCTTTATCCCTCCTGTAGGAGGTCAGGTGGACCACAGAGCGCTTGTCACGTGATGATGATGACGCATTAGCTTTGCTGTTGCGTCGTCCGTAAATACCAGCTTGGTTTTTGTCTTTCCGATTTTTTTACGACAGGCGTGCTTAATTTTTTTTATTTTTAAATGGCTGTAATCGATTCGCGAGTTGTTTAACCTTTTAAAGACGACGCACAGACTGCTTTATTTAAATACACAGTCCGTACCGCGCAGTAAACACTTTTCATCTCGGTTTTAAAAACAAATCAGTTTATGGTGTAAGTGGCACAAGTCGCTGTTTGTTCTCAGATAAACACAAAACACATAAATACAGTTTGACAGAACGTACAATTGTTGAACGTTAAACCTGTTGGTTCATCACGTAACCAGTAGGCTTTAAGAGGCTAACGGAGCTGTCATTTACATAGGCTATTAATATCGTCAGTTGGCAAGCTGATGTATTGGAATGAATGTTATAGTACGTGGTAGTAAGTTATTTTTTTTTTTTAATTACTGGCCCATGTGCGATGGAGGGAGTGCGATGGAAAGCATTATCAGTCAGCGTAGTGGGTGTCCAGGTCGAGAGTCGATCCGGGAATCTACCGGATACGAAACGTGTGTAGCCACTTGTTGGTAATATTCGGTCATACGACTTTTAACTCTGAGTGTAGGAGGATGGGAAGTGTATCTGTTATTCTGTCTATACCGTCTCGCACAGTTTTGGTTTCTTAACCGACCTGTGTGATTGAAATTCCCATTAATGCAAAGTGTAGATAACACTTCGAAGACCAATATTAATCAATACACTTTAAAGATGAGATTCGTACCTCACAGAGAACATGATGTACATCAAATACGTTCGGAAAGTCTCTGTGCACTTAGGCTACAGTAGATTCCAGTTGAAATATGATGGCACACGGTGACGCACGGTAGGGGAAGTTCGGAAAGTTGCTGTGCACTTATAAAAGGTGTTGGAAGTGATGTCCACGAGCGTCTATTCAGGCCTGAACCCGTTTAATTTTATTCGCAAACATTTTCTGCAGATCTGTTCGTGCCTAAGTGCACAGCGACTTTCCGAACGCACGGCATAAAACCCAGTCGGTTAATGTTGCGTAATGTAACAGCTGTTATTTGTGAGAATCGTATGGATACGTCGGTAGACTGTGAAGACAAACTTCTGAGTATGAAAGGTTAAACCCGGCCGTGCGTATAATAACCACTAGGCTTTGCAGGGTTAAGATACATTCAGTGTGTGCGATTTTGAATGTTGTTGTAGGTAGAAATTTGCAGCTTACTGTGCGTTAAGATTCCTGTGTGTAACTGACGTATGTGGAGTTTGTCAGAACCATTATTCTGGTTGCTATGGGGTGCAGTGAGTCTTGTGTTTGGGGCATTCGTCGCCCAGAAATTCGACTAGTGGCTGGATATCATTTGGGGCTTGTAACTCTCTCATTTCTGTTCATAGTCAACTGGTGATTCATTCCTGGAGTGTTGCCATTGGATGGATATAAGAATTGTTCCCATTGTTGGTCGGTACAAAATATTTCATGGAGAATGGAAATAACAGTATTTTATTCATGCAGATAGTAACATTGATGCCGTGTTCGGGTATACATGGGACTTCTCAGATTTATGTGGTTCCGTATTTTACACGGAACGAATTTTTTAGCCGATGCGGAAGTGTAAGTGTATAGTCTACTGCGAGAGCGTATTTTGTTTCAAATTTAGGTTACAAGCTAAGAATCTCCATAGAGCACACTATTTCTTGGGAAATTGCTAAGTGCTAAAATTTGTAACGGAACCCAGGTGTTCATACCCTGTTCACAGGACCACACTACTGTATCATTTCCCGAGCCAGATGTTTCTAGCCCAGATGCACACCCAAACCCTTTCTCTTTGATGTCCATTTAATATATTGTTACCCTTTCTGTACCTACATCTCTCGAGTAGTGTGCGCATCTCATATGCATGCTACTGTTTTTCTGTCTCGACACCCCTTATATGAATCATTATTAGGCGCTTTCATAAAATTACGAAAGGCGACTGTTATCTCCGTCATATCTGTCTGTCCGTTTCTCCGTCCACGTGGAACAACTCCGTTCCCACTGAACGGATTTTCATGAAATTTGGTATTTGAGTATTTTTCGAAAATATATCGAAAAAGTTCAAGTTTCATTAAAATTTGACAAGAATAACGGGTACTTTACGTGAAGACCTATGTACGCTTATGATAATGTCTCGCTGAATGCTTCTTAGAATGAGAACAATTTTTCGGACACCAGTTATAGAGAAAATCGAAACATACATTTTCTCTTTATGTGGAACATCCCCGTTGGTGTAACATTCATAATGTATATCGGTGTTATCAATCACACACAGCGCACTCTCTGTGATTGTTTATTGTCTGGCAATTAGTTTCGACCTCTGGTGTAGTTCATCATCAGTCCAGTTCACGTTCTTGTATAACTGGGCTGATGATGACCTATACTGGAGGTCGAAACTAGTTGGCCGTGTGTGTGATATATAACGCCGATATGCATTCTATGAATTTTACATTCAATAACTTTTTTAAAGAAAATCGTGCCATTGGTGAGGTAATGTGGAAAACACTGGTAGGTCCACGTAGGCCACACATGCACATGATAATATACTGCTGCGTAGAAGAGGTGTGATTTGCTTGCCCGATAACTAAGGCAAGATTACACACACACACACACACACATACACACACACACACACATATACACACACATACACACACACACATACACACACACACATACACACACACACACATACACACACACACACACATACACACACACACACACACACACATACACACAAACTGTAATAGTTCATACTTTGGGTTTCATAACTGATTAATGCCGTCTGATCTCTTATAATGCTTTACGGCATCCCCACAAAGACTGATAAACGGCACAACGATTTATCTGCCATTACGATCTGTTTAGCCAAACTGCACTTCTATAGAAGGCTAATGAGCAAACGAACATTCATTTGTTTCAGTGCGGCATCGGGCAGTTTGCACGATTTATTGTTGCCGACGATGTAAATTCTCCATAAAAGCATTGTTGTGCAACACCTAATATTTTTGTGTAGTTGACATTGACATGTATCTTTACAACACACGACATAGCTGTGTTTCCACTGCAACAGTGGTTACGTGAACGCGCCGCAATGTTACGTTACTCGTGCATTGTGTTTCTTGTTAATATTTGGTTAAGTACAGATTGTAAAGATTCTTGTTTTGTAATATTCGTCCATTTGTTTGGACCCGGGATAGCGCAGTCGGTATATCGACTAGGCATGGGCTGGACGGTCCGGGGTTCGAGTCCCAGTGGGGGTAAGAGATTTTCTCTTCTCCAAAACCATCAAGACCGGTTCTGGAGACCACTTAGCCTCCTACCTGGGTTTTTTCCTGGCGGCAAAGTGGCCGGGGCGTGAAATTTACCACTCGCCTGTACCTTGTGCTGAGAGGTGCTGTACCTTTTGCTGAGAGGTGCTGTACCTTGTGCTGAGAGGCGCTGTACCTTTTGCTGAGAGGTGCTGTACCTCTCTTCGACCTAACATGCCTTGCTGTCCTTCTGCTATCGGTTTTTCGTAGGTCTCAATGTTATCCCCAACATCTTATTTCCAACATCCTCGATGTATGAACCAAGCTTACATAAAATTGTATGTTTGGCTATTGGTATTTAGGTTTGTAGTATGGAAACGAAAGGTAGATATTCTGAAAAATATGCGTGTATGTCTGTCAGAAGTGCCAGTGTTTGTGTTGTGTCATGTCCACCTCGCTAGCTCATACAAGTTCCACGAGTCTCTGAATTATTAATTCTGATGTTGATAACTTTAATTGTGTGAGTGGAGTCACAGGTAATGGTGCTCGCTGTGGAACACTCATCATAGTGTGGTTGTGGCTGAGGGGTGCTGAGGGGTGTTGGTTGACCGTGTGACAGTTCTCAAAGCAATATCAGACCTGACGGTATATGCATTTGGCATTGTCGCGTTGCAAATTTGTCTTAGTTTTGACGGAAGTTGCTTGTTACGAAATTGGACAGGTTGGAGCATTTCTTAGCTCGACTAATTTTGTGGTAAATTAGATAATATATCACTGTGATGAAACTGCTAGAAGGAGTGAGACATGTGCATGCTGTTAAGTCAGATTGTCACAATCAGTTCTGTGTAAATACACTTTGAGCCTACAATTCATTAGCTGGCAGGCAACTGCTTCTGGCGGGCAAATTGGTGCAGGCGAAACACTCCAGCAGTGTTTTAAGTAAGATTCAGTTCTGATTAAAGCCCTGTCATCCTAACTGAATTTTGGGTTCCCTTTTCACGTCTCTGCAGGCGATTTCCATGATGCTGTTATAGCCGATCTTTTTTAGTGTAGTTGTTTCTTAGGATTGCTGGCGTCAGTTACGGACGGTTCATGGCATGCGTTGTAAGTTAATCTGTCAACGTATATTCAGGACCGTTGGTGATAGGTAGAAGGGGAGAGATTTAAATGAGAAACGTTAGCAGCGGACAACGGACGCAAGCAATCCAGTGCGAATTCAGACGCATACGAGTGTGGTGTAAGTAGGAGTACAGAGAAGTGACTGTGTCGGTCTCCTAGAAATTATCTAGTTGTTTTACTGGATATAGCACTCTATTATTTTATATCAAGAATAAATAGAGTAAATAAAACAAGTAAAAAAAGAAATAATTAAAACTAAATGTGATTTCGGTGAACCACGCCCGTTTCCCGAAAGAGGCTCACCTACCAGACTGAGCGCGTCGGGACAACAAAGTTACGAAGGCTGATCGTGTAGACTGTGAAATCGGCCCCTGCCAAACCTTCCCACATCCGTAATTGAGGTCAACGACACAGTAGTTTTTCGTACATTCGATTTTGTATAAACTTTGGAGCTGCAAATTGACGTTAAATAACCTGAAAAAGAGTTAGTGATTATTATTCTATGAGTAGGCGTTTTAGAGTAGAAATTAAATTGTGAGAACATTCGTAATTTGTGCTAATCTCCAAACGTGAGATAGCGGACCAAATCGAGATGGATAAGTTTGGTGGGTCAGTGGCACATGTGGGAGGTTAGAAAAGGATGCGGAATTTTTGGAATTCGTGAAGAGAAGAGGCCATTTGCAAAATTTAACGCGTGGAGGTGAAATACTATTAAAATGGATCTAATGAAATGGGCGGTGAAGCTGTGGACTTGGTTCATAGTGCTCAGATCAGGATTCAGTGACTGTTTCTTGTCGACACGTTGATCAAAGTCGGAAAGTTACTGGACCACCTGGGCGAACGTGAGTTTCTTAAGGACTGTCCCTTTGGAGGCGACTGGTTTACACACACACACACACACACACACACACACACACACACACACACACACCACACACATGCAAACACACGCACACATACGCACTCGCACGCACATCCATCAACTTAAGTTTCGGCGAAGCAGAAGTCTGTGTGAGTGTGTGTGTGTGTGTGTGTGTGTGCCTTCGTGCGTGTGTGTGTGTGTTGCCGTTTAGGTCGTTGTGTCTTCCGGTCCCCGGATTAGATACGTTGTTCTTAGACGGAAACCTCCTGGCTGTTATCTTTTTAAAATAAACTTTTCGTCGTTTCCCCTCGCTATGAAGTCGGGCCAACCATCCGACAGTGCTGTTTATAAGCTTCTGAAACTTGGAAGTTTATTTATGTTAACTTTTCCCATAACTGCTTGGATTCTCCTCACATTACAAACTCCACCATATAAAATACACACAGTGACTATGCAAGAAATCACAAATTTCCCAAGATTTCAACTTTTACATGATTTATAGTGTATAAAATGTTAAGAAGTCCTGTAATTAGCTCCGGAAGGGGAGATGGAACGGTGTAGAAATAAATTGCCTCGGAGTCGAGCATCGGCCTCTTATCATCCCATTCCTAACTTCTTCCTGTGTCATAACGGAAGAAAATGCAAACTACATGACTTTATAAAATGCAATTAACTCGACAGTGAAAATTGACTTTTAGATGTTCCTAGATATTCCTGTGAATTTCATTGTGTTGTGAAATCTGTTTAGAAAAGGGGTATGAAGCCATTTAACTTGCCTTTGTCGTTTTGAGTGCCCGTTACGAGGGCGGTATGTCGTGTTGCAGATATTGTTTTCACGGAGACAAGGGGAACTAGAGCCTCAAAAATTTTGCCCGACAAACCAATTTCTTGTCTTTCCTTGAGATATATAACGATTGTATTGAAAGTACCGGACTATCACACGTTCGGGTATGCCTAATCAGTATGTATGTCGTGTACTGTTACGTGTCTTCATGGCTTTCTTTAGTCAGTGCAGATGCAAATCAGTTTATCAGCTTAGCAGGATTGGCGGTGTACCTGTAACGTAACGTTGTGGCGCGTTCGTGTAATGTTTATACCTCCTCGGCTTTTCTGAAAGCCGGATAACATTTCACCCGAAGAGAGCGCTTCTGTGGCGATTTTTTTTTCGGTGGCAACAATAAACTGTACTTAGGTCTTGTTCTAAAGTTTCCGATTTTTTTTTTTTCGGATTTTAAACAAATTCGGATTTTTTTCCGACGTGTTTTAATGGGAGTCTTCAACATCAATTTCACGATAATCTGTCCAGTAGAAGCAGATCTGATAACATGCCAAACAGTTAGACGGATGGACAGACACGACGAGAGCAATAGGCGCTTTTTGCGAATGTGCGAATGCGCCTAAATACTGGCCCATGGCCAATTTCTGCTGGGGTTTTTAGTCTTAAAACTCCTCATCCATACTTCGCGTTTCATCCGATTTAACATTATCTGTGCAGTTAAAGAAGCTTTTTAAAACGAAGAGCGAACGAATCGTCGATACTTTAGCATCCTTCTGGATTTGGTCGGCAGATGGAGGACGAAATTCATGTTAGGGTAACTGGTAACTTACCCGATAGTGAAACCATTGTACGACTACAGTAGAATTCATGTCTTCATTTTTATAAGTTACACGTAATATGTATCTCTCATTTTATTTTTGATAACAGAGGAGAGGTCCCCATAGCCACGAAAAGTGAAGTCTGGTGGTGTTATCGGTATGCTACTGATTTCTCTTTGAGCAGTAACGTCAAGCAACTGAAGTCAGAATTTAATATTAGTTTTTCTGTTGGTAAAATAAAAATGTTGTCTTTTTAGAAGCCGAATAAAAAGAAAGTTATGGTAGATATGTAGGACATTATGAAAATAAATCGCCTGCTAGTTTAGCAAGAATCAAAATTTAGTGGTGACATGTGTGTCAGGAACAAGGCGGAACAGTGCAGCAGTATTGTAATTCTCCAAGTCTGTGAGTTGGAGGATTTGCCTGTCAGGAATGTAAATGCTCAGTGTTTATGTGCCTGAGCGTCAGCGCGCACATGAATACGCATTAAGGATGTGATTGGATTCAGTTTATTTGCTAAAAGTTTCCTAGACGGACAGCGTTTGTAGTGAATGCGGGGCCGACTGCTTTGCTTTAATACATTACGTAGAACTGCATTAGGACTTGCTGTTGCGGTGCTAGAGCAGACCCTTCTACAAAGCAAACACTGATACGAACCGATCGACGGTGTCTTTACGCGCCAAAGAGCCCAGTCCTTGAGAAGCTAATATTTACACAGATGGTCTTGAAAACGCACGCATTTTATGAGACCCGAACGTTCATTACCTATTTCAGCCTCTGAACCAGTTTTCCGGTTTTGACGAAACTTGGTATGGTCGTTATGGCATTGGCGGACACACCAGCGCCGTACGCTTTACTCTCCTGCTGTCAGTAACAACGACGTGGCGGTCTCACGGACTTGTGAGGGGTTAGCGATATAGCGCCCCTGGTTTGTAGGCCCTGAAATGGTGTTGGGTTAGAGATCTTGCAAAGTATGCAGCCCTTGTCACGGGAATATTTTTTATTGAATATGAAGCAATAAGATGGCAACCGCGCGAAAATTTTTTTTTACCTTCAAGTTTGATGACGATCGATGAACCATTGGAGATAGGAATGGTTAATGTGGTGCGGGCGTAATTAGTACATACCTGTGAAGTGCTGTTTCTAAGGCAACAGTCACAAACATGACGGCGATGCGAAACTTTTAACCCTTTAAACGCCGAATTAAATCCCATTTGCCATCTGCTGGCATTATTAGGAGCTCACCATATTCTCCACGTTAGCAGGGTAAGGGTTAATAGCTGATGAGCCTCAACATATGCAGAATATGTTCTTAAGCAACAGATTTCTTAGAAGAGTAAAATGTAACGATGATGATGATGATGATGATGATAATAGTAATAATGATAATAATAAGAAGTAAGTAGAACTGGGAATCTGTGCGATGGGAATGTAGGTTTTGACATGTACTCGGATCTTATTTTTTTAACTTTGTCACTTCTGGAAGGATGTATTAGGTTTCTTTATATCAAGTTTTGAGCATGTATTCTGGTGACAAGATGTGCAAGTATGTCTGCTCAGTTTCATTTGCTTTTACTCTAGACCACACTCCATATTAGCGCCTGTTTCTCTTATTTTATTACTACTTGTAATCATGTTTACTTTTTCGCCAAATGCGAATAATGTAGCTAGTGCTCAGTATAGTGGTCTCTTCATCAAGTGAAAATAAGCCTAAAGTATGGAGCCTAAATTAATGACTACTGGTTGGTTGGTTGGTTGATTGATTGCATGTTTTGTTTCACATGATGGATTGCATTGTAAATACATTCATGAACGGAATGAATAGGAAGTCAGAGTAAATGATCAGTGTTGCCAACATCGACAAAAATAATAACCGCGACCACTGAACAGAAAGCGAATGGAATGCGCTCGTGCGCATGACAGGCAAAATCGAAAGGACATTCTTGCAGACTGAAGCTCGGATTAGAAATGTGTCTGAGGGGACTGAGCTTTCTAATCTCAAAACAACTGCTTTCTTCTTGTAAGCGTTTTGTTGATATTCATTCATTGGCCTTAGTTTAGGTAGTTATATTATTCGTGATTTTCATAATTTTTCCCCAGCCACCTGGCGGGATAGCATCAGCTCATCAACCTGTTCGACGTTGCACATACGCAGCAGTTGGACAAGGGCGTCATTGAATAGATAAAGAATTAATTAACTGTTTCGTATGGGAGACAGTCCTTCTTGTGAGGCTGGTATTTACAGTGGAATGGGTAGCTGTCCTTGTAAGATGAGGCGCCTGATTCAAGTGTCAGACCTTAGAGCGGCTGCCCTTGTAACAATTTCCGTGTTTTCTTCACACCCTCGAGGAATTAGCCAGGACAGTGTTCGTGTATTAGATTAGGCCGCGGTCGCTATCTTCAGCCCCCTTTCCCATTCATTATTCACGAATCGTCTGGAAGTCTGTAGTAAGGTAGATTAAGAGTGGGCACCATGTAACCACATTGTGCAGACCATTCGTGACCATGTTACCACATTGTGCAGACCATTCGTTACCATGTTACCACATTGTGCAGACCATTCATGGCCATGTTACCTCATTGTGCAGACCATTCATGACCATGTAACCACATTGTGCAGACCATTCGTGACCATGTTACCACATTGTGCTGACCATCCGTGACCATGTTATCGCATTGTGCAGACCATTCATGACCATGTTACCACACTGTGCTGACCATTCGTGACCATGTTACCACATTGTGCACACCATTCGTGACCATGTAACCACATTGTGCAGACTATTCGTGACCATGTTACCACATTGTGCAGACCATTCGTGACCATGTAACCACATTGTGCTGACCATTCGTGACCATGTTATCACGTTGTGCAGATCATTCATGACCATGTTACCACACTGTGCTGACCATTCGTGACCATGTTACCACATTGTGCACACAATTCGTGACTATGTAACCACATTGTGCAGACCATTCGTGACCATGTTACCACATTGTGCAGACCATTCGTGACCATGTAACCACATTGTGCTGACCATTCGTGACCATGTTATCACATTGTGCTGACCATTCGTGACCCTGCAACCACATTGTGCTTACCATTCGCGACCATATTACCACACCGTGCTGACCATTCATGACCATGTTACCACAGTGTGCTGATCATTCGTGACCATGAAGTGACCTTTCTTTGGAGAAGCACACAAAAAGATCACTGCAGTCACTCATGTACCATTGTCAGAGCCATATAGAGTTGAATTCGTGACCATGTTAGCATGTTATGCTGACCATAGGGATAATCTTTGGCTCTGATATCACCTGCTGACCATTAGCGACCATGTTACCATATTTTACTTTTAACGAACTTTCATGTTGCGTAAAAGGCGGGGATATTATGATCTGTGGAGATGTTTGTTAGCTGTGTTCAGGGGTGCACAAATCCCGGGCGTTTGATCGCTTGAGGGAATAAATTTTATAAGGTGGCGCCTAGTACGTTCAACATAATTAGCTGCAGTATTTTTCCTTCCGTTTAAGAATGTGTATCAGAGAGCGCTACGTAGGAGTGACGTTTACATTTCGCTCCAGAATTATGATCCTCGGTAGGAACTTGCGTGTGGCGCCTGGAATTTGGGTTTGCTCCTAGAATGTGGGAAAATTTGTTCTGATTGTTAGAACACCTTGTTGTTTAAAACTAATGGTGGTGGCATGTGCGGCCTTCATCATTGTTGGGTCATTTGATTTTATGAAACGAGAGTCCGTCGTTAAGGTACTGGAACTTGAAACTTTTTCATCAAACTTAACTTCAGTTTACTGCAGCGGGCGCTGTTAGGTTTAATGTTGCAGACAGAAGTTGATACAAGTCGTGCAGGGTAACTGAACTGTGGAACGTGTGTGCGCGCACGCGTGTGTGTGCACTGCGTGCCTGCTTGTTGCTGCTGGCTTCACGCAAAGTGATGCAAGCATAATATCTCGGAAATTCTGCATTTCACGAAAATAAATGCCCCGTGTAAGATAGTCGGTATGAGGTTAGTGTGTCATTAAACTTGGCTAGGTCTAATTATTTTGATGTCCAGATATCTTAGACGCCTCCGAACCTGTTAGATTACGTCAGTATCATCTGACAAACATCGTCAGAGCGATCTTCGACGCTGCCACCAATTTAGGTGGGTAGGTTTCACCCTTTTTATAGGCCACGAAGGCCCTTAGGGTGAGTAGAGGTATAGCTCTACTCTTTCTAGGACCTCGGCACTAAGTGGGAGTGTGGGGTCAGCCCCACGCCCCCGCCGCCTCTACCCCAAGGAAAGACCCGATACCTATTGTACAGGAGGCTGCCGGCACCAATTTCATCCGTTTAATTGTTTCGGGTTCTCAGTTATATTCTGAAACAACAACAAAATGCCAGCGATACTTCAATAAAAGTAATACGAAACAAAAATGTAAAATGATGTTCCGTGAATTGAATTAAATAAAAATGGAATTCAAGAAAATTACGCATCACCCTCCCCTACCAACAGAGCATTCCTCAGTTTCATAGTGTCTTCGTTGATACGGGCTTCGTTGGCCTGATGTTTCTATTCCTCGATTCGACAGGGTAGTAAACTTTCATGACCCATAATAGGCCGGTAGTTTTGTCCGCTGAACGACTATCACTGTTTTAGGGTTGACTCTGTCCAGTATGAAGAGATATTTATTTATGAAGACAGCTTCTTCTGCCCAGTTCTCCGCCATCGTAATATTAACATGGCACCAACGTATTTTAGTGTCATACGCCGCAAATGGTGATTGTATCACTTTCCATCAGTCCCACTTTGTGCGAGGCTGAAACGTGATGGGAAAGGCTTATCTGCGCTACTCATTCTATACATGCTTTTTCTGTGTTATATCCCTCACTGTCCTTTATGTCCAGTTTTAGCAGATGTATGCTGTCCTCGCAAATTTTTCGCCTTCGGATTTGACTGTCAATCTTACCGTAGTCGATAGTTATTTTCGTTGTGTTCACTTACTTGTTTCAGAACTCGAAAATTGTTTGAATTTTATCGATTAGAACAAAAAACAGCTTCGCCCTATGCCTTTTAATCAGTCTGCCTAAATGTCAAATTTATTGGAAATGGACCGATGTTAAGTGAGCATAATGATCTTAGTTGTTGCACAGTATATTCCTGTTTTATACGTAACCATTCAGCATGATTTTCTCGCGGTTACACCCAGATTTGAGGCGACCCATAGGCCCCTTTCTCTCCCAAGTACCTGGTCGCAGTGTTTTGGACCTGCATTGAACAAAGCTGTGCTGGTCGAGTTCTGATGGTACTTCCATTTCCATGACACTGACGTCTCATTATCATCACGGTCACTAAATAACCTTGCTGGTTAATAGTACAGTTGAATGTATCAATCAGCGCACACAGCGGACCACAATAGAGGCACATAACGATGGACAGAACACTGTGAAACTGTGTTCGGTTATGGCATTCCCTGCTTCACTAAAATTGTGGTAGCCGAAAACCACGATATTGAACGCTGTCTGTCTCAGTTGCTTCTTGTAGGTTTCTGAAGGTGCGCTACGCTCTATTAACTACCTACGCTTTTTGTGTTTTTCCGTACATCAGTTACAAAAATCAGTATTATGGATACTAATTGAGAGGTTTCCGTATAACTGCGTGATTATTGTGTCACTGTAGACTTCTCCTCCATGTTAAGGGGTATACGCTTGTCATGTACATTGGACAACCAGAGCGTCAGAATTAATGATATCACATCAAAAAGGATCATAAATGATGGGAAGAGATTATATTGAATTGACATAACGCCAACCAGAAACATTCTGTTGTGATAACATGTTGAAATATATATATATATATATATATATATAT